>Ga0209092_10002740_pt1 | contig 15888 bp, 11 predicted proteins | sample FraStrMetagenome_FD_187446 | JGI IMG/M metagenome (GOLD analysis project Ga0209092, IMG submission 187446) | Marine eukaryotic phytoplankton communities from Arctic Ocean - Fram Strait ARC3M Metagenome (SPAdes) (version 2) | ecosystem: Environmental > Aquatic > Marine > Oceanic | place: Fram...
TTTTGGCTTAGACGTTTTATAGCGTAGTAGCTCCACATCGATCCATTTCGAACTCGATAGTGAAAGATTATAGCGGTGACGATACTTAGAGGGGGGCCTCTTGGGAAAATAACACAATGTCTAAGTCTTAATTAATAATATAAGGTATAATAAAAGTAATATTTTTATTACCTCAAGTTGCTTAAACGTGTTTTAAAAACATTCTTTTAGAGTAAGAAATTATGAGTAGTGTATACGATTGGTTCCAGGAACGTCTTGAGATTCAGGCGATTGCTGATGATATTACCAGCAAATATGTTCCCCCACACGTAAATATTTTTTATTGTCTTGGCGGGATCACTTTAACTTGTTTTATTGTACAAGTTGCAACAGGTTTCGCAATGACATTCTACTACCGTCCTACGGTTACAGAAGCATTTGCATCGGTTGAATATTTAATGACTGAAGTGAACTTCGGATGGTTAATTAGATCTGTGCACCGTTGGTCAGCGAGTATGATGGTTTTAAACATGATTCTTCATGTTTGTCGAGTATATTTAACAGGTGGTTTCAAAAAGCCACGTGAATTAACATGGGTAACTGGTGTTTTATTAGCATCAGTAACTGTATCATTTGGTGTAACTGGGTATTCATTACCTTGGGATCAGGTAGGCTACTGGGCTTGTAAGATTGTAACAGGTGTACCAGATGCCGTACCAATTGTTGGTGGTTTAATTGTACAACTTTTACGTGGTGGTGTAAGTGTAGGTCAATCAACATTGACGCGTTTCTATAGTGCCCATACTTTCGTATTACCCGTTGTAGCAGCAGTTTTAATGCTAACGCACTTCGTAATGATTCGTAAGCAAGGAATTTCAGGGCCTCTATAAATTAAGCCTAATGCTTTTTCAGTTACTAAAAGTTAGTAACAGAAATGCAGAAACATTCTATATTAATTTAATAACTATACTTATGTCTATTTTAAAAAAACCGGATCTAGCTGATCCAAAACTTCGTGCTAAGTTAGCGAAAGGTATGGGCCATAATTATTATGGTGAACCGGCATGGCCAAACGATCTACTATACATCTTCCCAGTTTGTATCTTAGGTACAATTGCATGTTGTATTGGTTTAGGGGTTTTAGAGCCAACTCCATTAGGTGAAAAGGCTGATCCATTCGCGACTCCATTAGAAATTTTACCAGAGTGGTACTTCTTCCCAACATTTAATCTATTAAGAGTAATTCCGAATAAATTACTTGGTGTTTTATCTATGGCGGCAGTTCCAATTGGTTTAATTACTGTTCCATTTATTGAAAATGTGAACAAATTTCAAAATCCATTCCGCCGTCCAGTAGCATCATTAGTATTCCTTTTTGGAACATTTACAGCTTTCTGGCTTGGCATTGGTGCAACAATGCCAATCACACAAGCTTTAACACTTGGTTTCTTCTAAGAATTACTGCTTTTAAAAGCATTAAAGGATAGGCCCACAGTTTTTTATTGTGGGCCTGTATCCATGTGTTAAATTAACAGATATTAAAATATTAACTTTTGCAAAGGTTTAAGACTTTTGTATCTAAAATAGAAATTACAAATTATATTGTAATTAAAATATATATTTAGAGACCTAATTAATATTTAAGGTTTCTTATTTAGAAATCTCATAACAGGAGAGAAAAAATGAAAGTTGGCTCTAAAGAACTAGAAGCTAGCAAAGTAAGAGTTATAGTGGATAAAGACCCTGTAGCTACCTCATTTGAAAAATGGGCGCAACCAGGACACTTTTCTCGTACGTTAGCTAAAGGTCCCAAAACTACCACGTGGATTTGGAATCTTCACGCAGATGCACACGATTTTGATAGCCAAACAAGTTCACTTGAAGATATTTCACGTAAAATCTTCAGTGCTCATTTTGGTCAATTAGCAATTATTTTCTTATGGGTTAGTCAGGCATATTTCCATGGCGCGCGATTCTCAAACTATTCCGCATGGTTACTAAATCCAACAAGTATTAAGCCAAGTGCGCAGGTTGTATGGCCTGTAGTTGGGCAAGAAATTCTAAATGGCGATGTTGGTGGAGGATTCTCAGGTGTTCAAATTACATCCGGTGTTTTCCAAATGTGGCGTGCCTCTGGAATTACAAATGAAACAGAGCTTTATTGGACTGCAATGGGTGGTCTTATGATGTCGGCTCTAATGGTTTTTGCAGGTTGGTTCCACTACCATAAAGCTGCACCTAAATTAGAATGGTTCCAAAATGTAGAATCAATGATGAATCACCATTTAGCAGGTTTACTTGGGCTTGGTTGTTTATCTTGGTCAGGTCACCAAATTCACATTAGTTTACCAATTAATAAGCTTTTAGATGCTGGGGTAGCACCTCAAGAAATTCCATTACCACACGAGCTTTTATTTAATCAAGATTTAATGGCTCAGTTATACCCAAGTTTTAAGAAAGGTCTATTACCATTCTTTACATTAAACTGGGGTGAGTATTCGGACTTCTTAACATTTAAAGGAGGGTTAAACCCAATCACTGGAAGTTTATGGTTGAGTGACACAGCACACCACCATTTAGCACTTGCCGTACTGTTTATTTTTGCGGGACACATGTACCGTACAAATTGGGGTATTGGTCACAGCATGAAAGAAATTTTAGAAGCGCACAAAGGTCCATTAACAGGTGAAGGACACAAAGGTCTTTATGAAATTCTTACTACGTCGTGGCACGCTCAATTAGCAATTAACTTAGCTATGATGGGCTCATTAAGTATTATCGTTGCGCACCACATGTACGCAATGCCGCCATACCCTTATATTGCAGTTGATTACCCAACTCAGCTATCTTTATTTACACACCATATGTGGATTGGAGGTTTCTGTGTTTGTGGGGCAGCAGCGCATGGTGCAATCTTTATGGTTCGTGACTACAGCCCGGTTCAGTCGTACAACAACTTATTAGATCGCGTTTTACGTCACCGTGATGCAATTATTTCACACTTAAACTGGGTTTGTATTTTCCTTGGTACACACAGTTTCGGATTATATATTCACAACGATACAATGCGTGCATTAGGTCGTCCGCAGGATATGTTCTCTGATAAAGCAATTCAACTACAGCCTATTTTCGCTAAGTGGGTACAATCTTTACACACATTAGCTCCGGGTAATACAGCACCAAACTCTCTTGCAACAGCAAGTTATGCGTTCGGTGGTGATGTTGTTGCGGTTAACGGAAAGATTGCGATGATGCCTATTCAATTAGGAACAGCAGATTTCTTAGTTCACCATATTCATGCGTTTACAATTCACGTAACAGTACTAATTTTATTGAAAGGTGTATTATTCGCTCGTAGTTCGCGTTTAATTCCTGATAAAGCAAATTTAGGATTCCGTTTCCCATGTGATGGTCCAGGGCGTGGTGGTACATGTCAAGTTTCAGCTTGGGATCACATTTTCTTAGGTTTATTCTGGATGTATAACTGTATTTCAGTTGTTATCTTCCACTTCAGCTGGAAAATGCAATCCGATGTATGGGGAACAATCTCTGAGAAGGGTAAAATTACGCATATTACAGGTGGTAACTTCGCAAATAGTGCGCTTACAATTAATGGTTGGCTTCGTGACTTCTTATGGTCTCAAGCTTCTCAAGTAATCCAATCTTATGGTTCAGCATTATCGGCATACGGAATCATTTTCCTAGGTGCACACTTTATTTGGGCATTTAGTCTAATGTTCCTATTTAGTGGTCGTGGATACTGGCAAGAGCTGATTGAATCAGTTGTTTGGGCTCATAACAAACTTAAGCTTGCTCCTGCTATTCAGCCTCGTGCTTTAAGTATCACACAAGGTAGAGCAGTTGGTTTAGCCCACTATCTTCTAGGTGGGATTGGTACTACTTGGTCATTCTTCCTAGCGAGAATTATTTCAGTAGGTTAAATTAAAATAGAAAAGGATAATTAACAATTATGGCTACTAAATTTCCTAAGTTTAGTCAGGCACTTGCGCAAGATCCCGCAACCAGAAGAATCTGGTACGGTATCGCAACTGCTCACGATCTGGAGAGTCATGATGGTATGACAGAAGAAAATCTATATCAAAAGATTTTCGCGTCCCACTTTGGGCATCTAGCCATCATATTCTTATGGACCTCAGGTAACTTATTCCATGTAGCGTGGCAAGGTAACTTCCAGCAATGGGTTCTAAATCCATTAAAGGTAAAACCAATTGCACACGCGATTTGGGATCCACACTTTGGTCAATCTGCTATTAAGGCTTTCACAAGAGGGGGTGTTTCTTACCCGGTGAACATCGCGACTTCAGGTGTATATCACTGGTGGTATACAGTTGGTATGCGAACAAATGAAGATCTGTACTTCGGTGCACTTGGTCTTTTAGTCTTATCAACAACATTACTTTTTGCTGGTTGGTTACATTTACAACCAAAATTCCGACCAGGTATTGCATGGTTTAAAAATAACGAGTCTCGTTTAAATCACCACTTATCAGGTTTATTCGGTGTTAGTTCATTAGCTTGGTCTGGACACCTAATTCACGTAGCAATTCCAGAATCACGCGGTCAGCATATTCGTTGGAATAACTTTACGTCTACATTACCTCACCCAGAAGGATTAACGCCTTTCTTTACTGGGAACTGGGGATTATATGCTGAAAACCCAGATACAGCACAGCATATTTTTGGTACAAGTGAAGGAGCTGGTACAGCAATTTTAACTTTCCTAGGTGGTTTCCACCCTCAAACTCAATCAATGTGGTTAACAGATATTGCTCACCACCATTTAGCGATTGCAGTTGTGTTTATCTTTGCGGGACATATGTACCGTACAAACTGGGGTATTGGTCACAGCATGAAAGAAATCCTTGATGCACATGTACCGCCTAAAGGTCGTCTAGGGGCAGGTCACCGTGGTCTATTCGAAACAATTACGGATAGTTTACACATGCAATTAGGATTAGCTTTAGCTTCATTAGGTGTAGCAACATCTTTAGTGGCACAACACATGTATGCATTACCTTCTTATGCTTTTATGGCAAAAGATTATGTAACGCAAGCTGCTCTTTATACTCATCATCAATACATCGCTGGATTCTTAATGGTTGGAGCTTTTGCGCACGGTGCAATTTTCTTCGTGCGTGATTATGATCCAGAAGTTAATAAAGACAATGTGTTAGCAAGAATGCTTCAACATAAAGAAGCTATTATTTCCCATTTAAGTTGGGTATCACTATTTTTAGGTTTCCACACGCTTGGTTTATATATTCATAATGATGTGTGTGTTGCGTTTGGAACACCAGAAAAACAAATTCTATTTGAACCAGTTTTTGCTCAGTTTATTCAAGCTGCATCTGGAAAAGCTTTATATGGATTCGATGTTCTACTTTCGTCTTCGACAAGTGCAGCGAGTGTAGCAAGTAGTAAAATTTGGCTACCAGGATGGATGGAAGCAATTAATAGTGGTAAAAATTCACTATTTTTAACTATTGGGCCTGGTGATTTCTTAGTACACCATGCGATTGCTCTAGGTCTACACACAACTACATTAATCCTTGTAAAAGGTGCGTTAGATGCTCGTGGTTCGAAGCTTATGCCAGATAAAAAAGATTTTGGTTATAGTTTCCCATGTGATGGTCCAGGGCGTGGTGGTACATGTGATATTTCCGCTTGGGATGCTTTCTATTTAGCTATGTTCTGGATGTTAAACACAATTAGTTGGGTAACATTCTACTGGCACTGGAAACATCTAACAGTTTGGGGTGGTAATGCTGCTGCATTTAACGAATCTTCAACTTATATTATGGGTTGGCTTCGTGACTATCTTTGGTTAAACTCATCTCCATTAATTAATGGTTATAACGCTTTTGGAATGAATGCACAAGCTGTTTGGGCTTGGATGTTCTTATTTGGACACTTAATCTGGGCAACAGGTTTCATGTTCTTAATCTCATGGCGTGGTTATTGGCAAGAGCTTATCGAGACTCTAGTTTGGGCTCATGAGCGTACACCAATTGCAAACTTAGTTAAATGGCGAGATAAGCCAGTTGCACTTTCAATCGTTCAAGCACGATTAGTTGGTTTAGCCCACTTTACAGTAGGCTTTATCTTTACGTTTGCTCCATTTGTTATTGCATCAACAACTGGTAAATTTGCTTAAATTCACATTAAGCAGTTTTTCATAAATTTTAGAAGAACAAAAAAAGTAAACCCTGCAGTGTAAATTTTTTACACTGCAGGGTTTACTTTTAAAGTTACTATTATTGAAATTAAATTGGAACTTAATAAAAGCGGGTAGAGAGAATCGAACTCTCATCATTAGCTTGGAAGGCTAAGGTTCTACCACTAAACTATACCCGCAAAAACAATCTTTGCCAAACAAGATTTGTATATAATGATATCCTCAAAGCGAGTCGTTCGTCAAGATTTAAGAGTAAAATTGAGAATTTAGATTTTTGTTAGCATCTTGTTTTTATGGTAAAACTATAGTTTTCATCTATTAACTGCTATTTATTGGCGGGTTTGCCGTTACATTACTAAATGTAATACTTAATATAACAAAAGTTTATACATTTTCATCGTAGCTTGATGTTATCTTATTAGTAAGATTAAAGAAAATTAGAAAAGTCTATTTTACTTCTTACTATTCCTTTTTGGAATGTATAATCTAGCAATTATATAAGCATACATCTTAAACCAAGGAGGTTGTCATGTCTCAAGCTGTTGAATCACGTACTCGTATTAAGAGTGAACGTTATGAATCTGGTGTAATCCCTTACGCTAAAATGGGTTACTGGGATCCAGAATATACAATTAAGGATACTGATATCCTAGCACTATTCCGTTGTACACCTCAACCAGGTGTAGATCCAGTTGAAGCGGCTGCTGCACTAGCAGGTGAGTCTTCTACTGCTACATGGACTGTAGTATGGACGGATCTTTTAACTGCATGTGATCTTTACCGTGCTAAAGCTTTCCGTGTTGATCCAGTTCCAAGTGCTGCTGATACTTACTTCTGTTACATCGCATATGATATCGACCTATTTGAGGAAGGATCACTTGCTAACTTAACAGCATCAATTATTGGTAACATCTTCGGTTTCAAGGCTGTAAAGGCTCTTCGTCTTGAAGATATGCGTTTCCCTGTAGCTCTACTTAAGACTTACCAAGGTCCTGCAACAGGTGTTGTTGTTGAGCGTGAGCGTATGGATAAGTTCGGTCGTCCACTTCTAGGTGCAACAGTTAAGCCTAAGCTAGGTCTTTCTGGTAAGAACTATGGTCGTGTAGTATTCGAAGGTCTAAAAGGTGGTCTAGACTTCCTTAAGGATGATGAGAACATTAACTCACAGCCATTCATGCGTTACCGTGAGCGTTTCCTTTACTCAATGGAAGGTGTTAACCATGCGGCTTGTCTAACTGGTGAAGTTAAAGGTCACTACCTTAACACAACTGCGGCAACAATGGAAGATATGTACGAACGTGCTAACTTCGCAAGAGATTTAGGTTCAGTTATTGTAATGATTGACCTTGTAATTGGTTATACAGCTATCCAATCAATGGGTAAGTGGTCACGTGATAACGATGTGCTACTTCACCTTCACCGTGCGGGTAACTCAACTTACTCACGTCAGAAGAACCACGGTATGAACTTCCGTGTAATCTGTAAGTGGATGCGTATGTCAGGTTGTGACCACATTCACGCAGGTACTGTAGTAGGTAAGCTAGAAGGTGATCCACTAATGATTAAAGGTTTCTACAACACTCTACTTGATACTAAGACTGAAGTTAACCTTCCTCAAGGTTTATTCTTCGCTCAAGATTGGGCTTCACTTCGTAAGTGTGTACCAGTTGCTTCAGGTGGTATCCACTGTGGTCAAATGCACCAGTTAATCAACTACCTAGGTGATGACGTAGTTCTTCAGTTCGGTGGTGGTACAATCGGTCACCCAGATGGTATCCAAGCAGGTGCTACTGCTAACCGTGTTGCACTAGAGTGTATGGTTCTAGCACGTAACGAAGGCCGTGATTATATCGCAGAAGGTCCTCAAATTCTAAGAGACGCTGCTAAGACTTGTGGTCCTCTTCAAACTGCATTAGATCTATGGAAGGATATTACATTCAACTATGCATCTACAGATACTGCAGATTTCGTTGAGACTGCAACAGCAAACGTTTAATAAACTTACGACATTGTCTTAAGTTAAATTATTTTCCGGGCATCTAGCCCGGAATATCTTATAAATTTTCATTTACGGAGTAACAGATGAAACTAACTCAAGGATGCTTTTCTTTCCTTCCTGACCTAACTGACGAGCAAATTACTAAGCAGATTCAATATGCTTTAAACAAGTCTTGGGCTCTATCTATCGAATATACAGATGATCCGCACCCACGTAACAACTACTGGGAAATGTGGGGTCTTCCTCTTTTCGATATGAAAGATCCAGCGGCTGTACTGTTCGAGATCAACATGTGTAAAAAAGCTAAGCCAAACTTCTACGTGAAGTGTGTTGCTTTTGATAACACACGTGGTACAGAGTCTGCTGTACTTTCGTTCATCGTTCAGCGTCCAGCTTACGAGCCAGGTTTCCGCCTAAGCCGTCAAGAAGTTCAAGGTCGTAACCTAGTTTACACACTTGAAGCTTATTCTGTTTCTGCTAAGCCAGAAGGCGAGCGTTACTAATTAGAACTTTAAATAGTCTAGGCATTTTGTATCTACAAAGTGCCTAGGTTATTTGTAATATTTTTTTAGGTTTAGTAAATCCCAAACTTAATATGTATCCTTTAAGGCAGCCATTTATAACGAACGTTTAAATTTTTAAAAAATTATTTAAACTGTAATATTATACCTCTCTTTATGTACATATAATTATATTAACAGGATATAAATCCTGGGAGGTTTTAAGACCCAAAACTAATTTAAAAAAACAATTAATCATGACTACAACTTTAGAAAGACGCGAAAGCGCAAGCTTCTGGGAGCAATTCTGCGCATGGATCACTTCAACTGAGAACAGACTATACATTGGTTGGTTCGGTTGTCTAATGTTCCCTACTCTACTATCTGCTATCTCAGCTTACATTATTGCTTTCATCGCAGCACCTCCAGTAGATATCGATGGTATCCGTGAGCCAGTTGCTGGTTCTCTACTTTACGGTAACAACATCATCTCTGGTGCTGTAGTACCAAGCTCTAACGCTATTGGTGTACACTTCTACCCAATTTGGGAAGCTGCTTCAATCGATGAGTGGTTATACAACGGTGGTACTTACCAACTAGTTGTTCTTCACTTCTTCATTGGTGTATGTGCTTACATCGGTCGTGAGTGGGAACTTTCTTACCGTCTAGGTATGCGTCCATGGATCTGTGTTGCTTTCTCTGCTCCAGTAGCAGCTGCAGCTGCAGTATTCGTAATCTACCCAATCGGTCAAGGTTCATTCTCAGATGGTATGCCTCTAGGTATCTCTGGTACTTTCAACTTCATGCTTGTATTCCAAGCTGAGCACAACATCCTAATGCACCCATTCCACATGCTTGGTGTTGCTGGTGTATTCGGTGGTTCTCTATTCTCAGCTATGCACGGTTCATTAGTAACTTCATCTCTAATCCGTGAGACTACTGAGAACGAGTCAGCTAACTACGGTTACAAGTTCGGTCAAGAAGAAGAGACTTACAACATCGTTGCAGCTCACGGTTACTTCGGTCGTCTAATCTTCCAGTACGCTTCATTCAACAACTCACGTGCTCTTCACTTCTTCTTAGGTGCATGGCCAGTAGTTGGTATCTGGTTCACAGCAATGGGTGTAGCTACTATGGCATTCAACCTAAACGGTTTCAACTTCAACCAATCAGTTGTAGATTCACAAGGTCGTGTAATCAACACTTGGGCTGATATCCTTAACCGTTCAAACCTAGGTATGGAAGTAATGCACGAGCGTAACGCTCACAACTTCCCTCTAGATCTTGCAGCTGGTGAGTCTTTACCAGTAGCTCTAGTTGCTCCTGCAGTAGCAGCGTAATTAGGTTATCTAGAAACCTTAAAAATACTACAGATCTTATGATCTGTAGTATTTTTTATTTGTTTTATAATCCATGTCCGCCAGTTATCTTGCGGCGTATTCCTGTAAAACCTTGATTCACTGCTCCTAATTAAGCTCGCTGCAGCTGCGATATAGAAGCAGGCACATGCGCCCCCTGAGCATACATAGCAAAAGTAATACTACATTTCGAACGTTATCTCATTATTTATAAGTTATTTTATAAGGTATTGTATATATTGGATGTTGAGAATATATCTTAGAGATTCGAATAATCAAAAGTAGTCAATTTGTTGTCAAACCCCCCCCTTAAATGCGTGATCTGTTGTCTATAAATGTCGATTACCAAAATGCAGAATAAGTATCACCTTTTTAAACCAAAGTGATACTTATTCTAGATATTTCATGTTATAATAGGCAAAAATAGTTAAAAGAACTTATGTAATTCATAAATGGAAAACAAAAAATTACGTAAACGTGACCGTGTTTTGAATGTATTTAAAACTGGTGCAAAAAGAACTCACAAAGGTTTTCAAAAAATACAACCAATATTAAACAAGGTAAAACCAATCGTAAATCCTCGTAATGCATTATTGGGGTTTATTGTTATGTCAGTTTTAAGCCCTTCGGCGGCCTTAGCAGTTCCTAATCCGATACCTGATGTGGATGGTTTACCTGGTTGGACTGGAAATTTAACTGTTGCTATGATGTTATCTGGTGTTGTTGAGGAGACTACTTATCATGCCTCTTCTATGGTTCCTGGTAGCAAATGGTTTAACTCTAGAATAGGGGTCCCAGTAGCGGCTCTTGGTGCTTATGGTTGTGCTGCTGGAGCACAAATTTGTCACAGTGTTGGTTGGCACACAAAAGGGTGGAAGTGTATGGGGGGTAGCATGGCCTGCGCAGGTTATGTCGTTGGAGCACATCGTGCGGCACCTAACGATCCAATATTAACAGCAGCTAGGGCAGTCACTTCACCTTTTGAAGTGGCATCGAAGAGTGCTTGATCTATGAGATCAGCTTAAATTTTATCTACTAAACTTTCGCAAGTCATAAAGTTTTATCATTATCATTAGTTTAATAAGTATAAAATTTACTAGACTAATGATATTTGGTAAATATTCTATTTATTAACTAAATCGATTATTTGGGAAAATGCTTTCTTATCAAAAAGAACAAGCTGTGCAAGCATTTTTAAATTTATATTTAAAGAAGCTTGCTTCATTAAATTTCGTAATTTACTATAATTAAGGCCATGTGAACGGCTTGCAGCATTTACACGACAAATCCATAGCCTTTTAAAGTCACGCTTACGACGCTTACGGCCTACATATGAATAAACTAATGCTTTCATCACTTGACCATTTGCAGTCCTAAATAAACGCGAATGTGCCCCTTTAAAGCCTTTTGCTAATTTTAAAATTTTCTTACGACGCTTTGCTGCGACGTTTCCTCTTTTTACTCGAACCATAGTATATCAATGCTAATTTTTACATAAAGCAAGTTGTTTGAGCAACACCTTTCTTTGAAATTGACTGAACAAGAACACGCGTTAGTTTTGAACGGTGACCAAATGTCTTTCGAGTCTTTTTCTTCGAACGCATTTTATAAACTCGAATTTTTGGGCCTGAAAAATGCTGTAAAACACGTAATTCTACGGAATATTTATCTGTTAAATAAGGCTGGCCTATTTCTGCAGAATCATCCATTTTTACTAAAAGAATATCGGAAAGAGAAAACATATCACCTTTAGAAAAAGGAAGTTTATCAAAATCATAAAACTTACCTTCTTCTATCCACATTTGTTTTCCGCATGCTTCAACGATTGCATATGAAGACATAAGTTATTTATATATAAAAAATTTATTTACATTAGTTTATAAAGACGACTTAGACATTGTGTTATTTTCCCAAGAGGCCCCCCTCTAAGTATCGTCACCGCTATAATCTTTCACTATCGAGTTCGAAATGGATCGATGTGGAGCTACTACGCTATAAAACGTCTAAGCCAAAAATTGAAATTTTTATAGTTACAAATAAGTAAAGCCATCGGTCTATTAGTATATCTCAGCTAAATACATTACTGCACTTACACCTGATACCTATCAAACGGCTAGTCTTGCCGTGACCTTAACCATTTTAAATGGTAAGAGTACTCATCTTGAGGTGGGCTTCCCACTTAGATGCTTTCAGCGGTTATCCTTACCGTACATGGCTACCCAGCGTCTACCGTTGGCACGATAACTGGCACACCAGAGGTACGTCTCTCCCGGTCCTCTCGTACTAAGAAGAGATCCTCTCAATACTCTAACGCCTACACCGGATATGGACCGAACTGTCTCACGACGTTCTGAACCCAGCTCGCGTGCCGCTTTCATGGGCGAACAGCCCAACCCTTGGGACGTACTACCGCCCCAGGATGCGACGAGCCGACATCGAGGTGCCAAACCTCCCCGTCGATATGAACTCTTGGGGGAGATCAGCCTGTTATCCCTAGAGTAACTTTTATCCGTTGAGCGACGGCCCTTCCACTTGGTACCGCCGGATCACTAAGGCCGACTTTCGTCTTTGTTCGACTTGTAGGTCTCACAATCAAGCTTCCTTATGCCTTTACACTCTTCGACTGATTTCCGACCAGTCTGAGGAAACCTTTGCACGCCTCCGTTACCTTTTAGGAGGCGACCGCCCCAGTCAAACTGACCACCTGAGACTGTTCCCTAACCGGATAACGGTATAGGGTTAGAATCCTAGCTTTATTAGAGTGGTATCTCACCAATGGCTCAAATTTCCCCGCAAAGAAATTTTCAACGCCTCCCACCTATCCTGCGCAAATAAAGCCCGGAGCCAATCTCAAGCTACAGTAAAGCTTCATAGGGTCTTTTTGTCCAGGTGCAGGTAGTCCGCATCTTCACAGACAAGTCTATTTCGCCGAGTCTCTCTCCGAGACAGTACGCAGATCGTTACACCTTTCGTGCGGGTCGGAACTTACCCGACAAGGAATTTCGCTACCTTAGGACCGTTATAGTTACGGCCGCCGTTCACCGGGGCTTCGGTCGCGAGCTTCGTCAAAGACTAACAAGCTTCCTTAACCTTCCGGCACTGGGCAGGTGTCAGCCCCCATATATCGTCTTACGACTTTGCGGAGACCTGTGTTTTTGATAAACAGTCGCCAGCGTCTGGTTCTTGCAGCCCGTTTAAGGGCACCTCTTCTCCCGAAGTTACGAGGCCATTTTGCCGAGTTCCTTAGAGAGAGTTATCTCGCGCCCCTTAGTATTCTCTACTTACCCACCTGTGTCGGTTTAGGGTACAGGTATTTATTGCTTATGGTAGTTAGGGCTTTTCTTGGAAGTATGACATCAACCAGTTCAGTGTCTTAACACTTTCCTATTCATATCTCAGCTCAGAACGTTTTCACCGTTCCTCAACACCTTGAATACTTAAACCGATAACCAACATTCGGCTGGTCTAGCCTTCTCCGTCCCCCTTTACCAACAATAAACAGTACAGGAATATTAACCTGTTATCCATCGATTACGCTATTAGCCTCACCTTAGGACCTGACTCACCCTCCGCGGACGAGCCTTCCGGAGGAACCCTTGGGTTTTCGGGGCATTGGATTCTCACCAATGTTTTCGCTACTCAAGCTAACATTCTCACTTCTACCTTGTCCACGCCCGCTTCCGCTAACGCTTCAAACTAATGTAGAACGCTCCCCTACCGATGTTTTAACATCTTACAGCTTCGGCAAATTACTTAGTCCCATTCATTTTCGGCGCAGGAGCACTCGAACAGTGAGCTATTACGCACTCTTTAAAGGATTGCTGCTTCTAGGCAAACCTCCTGATTGTCTATGCACTCCCACCTCCTTTATCACTTAGTAATTATTTAGGGGCCTTAACTGGTAATCTGGGCTGTTTCCCTCTTGACATTGAAGCTTATCCCCCAATGTCTCACTAACTAATTAAACATTTTAGTATTCAGAGTTTGCCTTGATTTGGTACCGCTCTCGCAGCCCGCACCAAAACAGTAGCTTTACCCCTAAAAAGAAATATTAGTCGCTGCGCCTCAACGCATTTCGGGGAGATCCAGCTAGCTCCGGATTCGATTGGAATTTCACCCCTAACCACAACTCATCCGCTGTTTTTTCAACAACAGTCGGTTCGTACCTCCACTTAGTGTTACCTAAGCTTCACACTGGCCATGGTTAGATCATCCGGGTTCGGGTCTGTAAACTATGACTTAACGCTCTTATCAAGCTCGCTTTCACTCTGGCTCCAATATTTTCTTATTTTAACCTTGCCATAGCCTACAAGTCGCCAGCTCATTCTTCAACAGGCACGAAGTCGAGCGTTAAGTCGCTCTTCTACTGCTTGTAAACTTACGATTTCATGTTCTATTTCACTCCCCTCCCGGGGTTCTTTTCACCTTTCCCTCACGGTACTGGTTCACTATCGGTTATTCAGGAATATTTAGTCTTACGAGGTGGTCCTCGCAAATTCAAAAGGGGTTTCACGTGTCCCTTCCTACTTGGGATACAATTTAAAGCTATAATAGTTTTCGAATACGAGACTTTCACTCTCTTTGGTGCAGTATTCCAGCTGCTTCACCTAACTTATTGACTTTATTAACATTGTCCCACAACCCTCTAAAAAATAGAGTTTAGACTGGTCCCATTTCGCTCGCCGCTACTCAGGGAATCGCTTTTGCTTTCTTTTCCTCTAGTTACTAAGATGTTTCAATTCACTAGGTTTGCTCTTTCTTCTTTATGAATTCAAGAAGTAGTTCATGAAGTTTCCTTATTCGGGAATTTTCGGATCAAAACTTGCTTCCAGTTCCCCGAAACATTTCGTTGGTAGCCACGCCCTTCATCGCTTCTGAACACCAAGGTATCCGTCGTAAGCTCTTATTCGCTTGACTTTTTTGACTATAAAAATTTTCAATTTAAATTTTGTTTTTCTGTTTGTGGAGATAAGCGGATTCGAACCGCTGACATCTGCCGTGCAAAGGCAGCGCTCTACCAACTGAGCTATACCCCCGTGATGGGCCATCCAGGACTTGAACCTGGGACCTCACCCTTATCAGGGGTGCGCTCTAACCACCTGAGCTAATAGCCCAAAAATAGATTAAAAAATTGTGTGAGTTAAACTAGTAAAATGTTGATATTAACCTAGAGTTAATTTCATATATCCCTAAAAGGAGGTGATCCAGCCGCACCTTCCAGTACGGCTACCTTGTTACGACTTCACCCCAGTCACTAGCCCTACCTTAAGCGCCGCCCTCCGAATGGTTAGGCTAACGATATTGGGTATGACCAGCTCCCATGGTGTGACGGGCGGTGTGTACAAGGCCCGGGAACGAATTCACCGCTGTATAGCTGACCAGCGATTACTAGCGATTCCAACTTCATGCAGGCGAGTTGCAGCCTACAATCCGAACTTAGACGAAGTTTACGAGATTAGCTAGCCTTCGCAGGTTTGCGACTCTTTGTCTTCGCCATTGTAGCACGTGTGTGGCCCAGGGCATAAGGGGCATGCTGACTTGACGTCATCCTCACCTTCCTCCGGTTTGTCACCGGCAGTCTCTCTAGAAATCCCAATAAATTGGCAACTAAAAATGAGGGTTGCGCTCGTTGCGGGACTTAACCCAACATCTCACGACACGAGCTGACGACAGCCATGCACCACCTGTATCTACATTCCCGAAGGCACTCTTTCGTTTCGAAAAGATTTGTAGTATGTCAAGCCCTGGTAAGGTTCTTCGCGTTGCATCGAATTAAACCACATGCTCCACCGCTTGTGCGGGCCCCCGTCAATTCCTTTGAGTTTCACCCTTGCGAGCGTACTCCCCAGGCGGGAT
>Ga0209092_10002742_pt1 | contig 15883 bp, 9 predicted proteins | sample FraStrMetagenome_FD_187446 | JGI IMG/M metagenome (GOLD analysis project Ga0209092, IMG submission 187446) | Marine eukaryotic phytoplankton communities from Arctic Ocean - Fram Strait ARC3M Metagenome (SPAdes) (version 2) | ecosystem: Environmental > Aquatic > Marine > Oceanic | place: Fram...
CAAGATCTTTGTTCCCCCTCTCTGGAATGACAATTTGAGCATCATGGACAACATATTCTGTACCCATAGGTAAAGCACGAACAGGAGTTGCCTCTGGCAAACTATCTCTTTCCTGCTCAATATCGGAGATCTCATCATGAGATCCCCTTACGTAAAATGCTCCTACGAGCATTTCTTCCAAGATTTCTCTTTCTAAGGATTCATCTTCTAAAACATCATCACTGCTGTGGGTGCATCCTTCTTTATCCATTGCTCTTTTGCGTTATTTGGTTTGTTTCGTGTAGTAATGGTGGTAGTGTGCTGTATTTACGTGTCGGATTCGTCTGTGAGCTCCGGCGGTTCTCGGTCTTTGTAACCTATTATTAATTATTATTTTAAAAATCTAAAAGAGTGACTTAAATAAAATATGGCTTACGCAACAAACATTGAATTATATATTTTCAATATACTATTGTTCAACTAGACCTTGTAAAATAAAATCATGCCACAACAACATACAAAGAAATCAAGTCAGTGTTAATGTCGCCTCTTAATAATAGCGTAGAGTTATACATAAGACAGGTGGCCTCTAAACGATAGTGTAGAGTAACGTTTCTTTCTTGGCAGCGTGAAGATCTCCGATCCGTCGCAGTACGTAGGGATAGGTAACACGTAAAACTATAACAGAACTTAACCTTAACATACAAAGAAATCAATAAAGAAAAGAACTCAAACCACGGTATGCATATTTTGGTTTGTTTAGTTTAGGGTCGTTGTAGTAGTGAACTGTTTGTTTATGGTATGTTTTAGTTGGTCAGACTAGGTACGCGCTATGCCGGATCTGTATTTTCTACTAGCTCTCCAATCATTGGATGTTCGTCCATTCCTTACAGCAGAAAGCAAGCCAAATTTTTGTAAAAAACAAAAGTAACAAATTAAAAAAGTCTTGGGAGCAATGTTTTCACAGATTCATAATATGTGTCTTTTAGAAATCACAAAATCAAGAAGGGAAGATCCTCATAGGAAAGTGCATCCAAAACACTTAAATCTAAATTCAAGAAATCCGAACTACGCTCGTTTACAATCATCTTTATTTCATCAAACAGCAAAACGTGAAATTCTTCCTTTGGTGGGGGTTGCTTCTTTAATATTTATTGGACGATACTCTTATAAGGCCCTGGTTCGTATGGACGAAGAATGGGAAGAATATCAGCTAGCACTAGAGGAAGGAGGGTATTCATCATCAAGTCAAGGAACGTCTTCCACGTCATCTTCTAATAACCATTTCTATAGAGGCTCAATTGGCATTGACCTGGGATCGTATAACTTACGGTTATCACATTTGGCGAAAAGCAATTCAGATTCACTGCAAAAAAATCCAGCTATAATTGAAAATCGAGAAGGATCTCGTACTACACCAGCTTTAATTGTCTTCGACGGTGAATCAAATGGTGATGAGTCATTTTTGTTTGGTTCCATGGCAAAAAGTAAACTGTACGAACGAACAATGTATTCTAACTTACCACCAATTCAATTTATTCATGAACAATTATCGTCATCAAATGATGAAGCAGTGAATAAGAATGTCAATTTTTTTCTATCATCTGTAATTTCTAATGCATTGGAAAGAGTCCCAGGCGTAAATGGCCAATCCAATATTCCAAAAGATTCTATATTCTCTTTAGATGCAAATACTGGAGGGGGAATTCAACCTGTTTTTACTTACAATCCATCAATGAGCAATCAAGCGAAACAAGCATACCAATCTGCTATACATTCTATCACTTCGCCTCCTTCAATAGCAACATTCGTGCCGGAACCCATAGCAGCCGTTGTGGGTTCAAAACACTTCGGAATATTTTCCAGCTCTCAAAATGGACCTGTAGCTGTAGTAGATGTTGGTGGGCATGTCATCTCATTAACCATCATTGAACCCAATCCCAACGAAAAATTTAAGAACAAAATATTGCACCATACAGCAATATCAAATACCGCAGGTAATGCACTTCAAACAGCATTAGTGAATCTTATGAAAAAAGATTTTTTTGATGCAGAAGAATCCACCGCACCTCCTGATGGAATGGCAATGCAACGATTATATGATGCTTCCGAAATGGCAGTTATGGAGTTATCAAAAAATTCTCGAACAAATATCAATATTCCATACATTACAGTAGATACAAAAACAATGGAACCAAAACATTTGGAAATGGGTATAAGTCGTAACGTACTCAAAAAGGAAATGGATGATTTAGTTTCAAATGAATTAGAAGACAAAGATGCCTTGAATTCTTCTCTTACGGGACCAGCAAAGAATCTGAGTGCTCTCATAACACAAATGTTTCTGAACGCCATGGAACAAGCTAATATGAATCCATTTCTTTTAGAGGGTGTACTATTAGTTGGTGGAGGAGCAAGAAGTCCAATTTTTCAACTTGCAATGAAGAAAGGTCTGGCTGGACTAGGTGGTGAAGCATATGCTGACGAAAAACTTGTTATTCCAAAAGGCGAATTAGTGGAGGATTTAGTGGCATTAGGTGCTGCAGTTTGTGGAGAGGATGAGAATATAGAGCTTGACCATGTTATAAATCAGGATTAGAGATTAGTTTCAATTTCTAGAATAATAATAGCAAAAGATCGATAATGTAATCATGGAGATACTGAGTATAGATAGCAATTTGAAAATGCACGATTTTTTGCAGCTTTTGTCATAATTTGTATAACATTATGCGTTGGTGATATCTGGAATGAAAATATATTCACAACATGCAAATTACAATTCATTTTATCCAAGATTATCCGGAGTTTTGATTCTACATATATAGGGTTTTATCCTGTTGAAGAGGCAAAGATGAAGACTGAAAGCTTGTGTGAACGAATCTGAGTCTTGATCAAATGTTTTCACAAGCGAATGGCATGGCATTGCATCCATGTGTGTCTAGTGCCCGACTCGTTTGGGCTACTTTTCTTAGAAGGCACGACACGCTAGCAGGAAATTAGCACCACTGAGTAAATACTCAAATTTGTGTAGAATTTAAATTTTCTTTGTTCAAAAGATATCGAACAGTTTTTCATAGAGGTCATGTCAAAATGATTATTTAATACGGTACCTCACAATTTGAATTCAAAAGAGGATGTCAAGCATTCAACGGGAATCGACAACTTTGATACTATGATATCATATCATCTAAGTCGAATCAATCATGATTCAAATTATACCTCAATCTGCTTTCTACTCTTCAATTTAAGTCAGCCTTCTTGAAGTGGAAACGTACCTTTGTGAAATCCTCTGCTTATTATCTTATACAAGAGTTGCAAAACAAAACGACCCTTTCATAAAAATTCAAATTTTTCTTTCTAGACAAGCAAACAAGCCATAAACATGAATCTAATCAAGCCAACTCTTGTTCTTTTTTTTTCACTTCATCCCATACAATCTTTTGGTCACAAACTAATTCTCACTCCAGGCGAAAAGATCATGGAAGATAAAATATTCACACATGGTAATTGTGAATTGATTGTTCAAAAAGATGGAAATCTTGTCGTTAAGAAAAATGGTGAACGGGCATGGAGCAGTGAAGGTAAAGTACCAGGATCCAAAGGAAATAAATATTTCGCTAGAATGCAAAAAAACGGTGATTTTGTGGTCAAATCGAAAGGGAAAATGCCTGTTTTTAGATCCTATACCAATGGTCAAGAATTGGGTGATAATGGTGGTCTATACTTCGAAGATAATTGTGACTTAATTGTTGCGAAGAAATCGCGCAATGACATCATCTGGTCTAATGTGAGATCAAACTTTCAGAGTGGAAATCGTCTGAGAAAAGGAGAAATGTTTCGTTTTTTGGATCATAACATTGTATTCACCCTTCACCTTCAGCATGATGGAAACCTGATTGTTTTTAAAGGCAAAGATCTATCTGAGTTTTCAGTTGAAAAAGTCATGTACACAGCACATGTTTTCAGTCAAACGGATGAGTTTTTCTTAGAGTTCACTTGTGATGGTCACCTAATTTTGAAGGAAAAATTGAATACAAATTCTAAAGATTACGAAGAGTATTGGGTTCATAGGTTAGTTGCAGACAGCAGATTACGTGAAAAGAATTCAGGATATGCTCTAACTCTTCCAAAAGGAGTGTTTGATTATACTAAGGAGGACGAATGTAAGGACGAAGACTTTACTGCTGCTTGATGAAGAATCTATACACCATTCTTCCAAATTCGTGATGATTTATATCATAATTTCATTATTATTAAAAGCAGTCAATTATTAAATATTTGTTTTGGAATGTACCAAATCCTAAAATTGTAATAATCACATTTGCTACTATTTAAAATAAGAGGTCTATAGATCATTCCTTTTCGAAGAGATTAAATGTTGAAATGCATAGTGATTGTCTCATACTTATTTGTTATAAAATCAATTGGTATATATTTCTGAAAACTTAATAGATTTGTCGCAAGTCCAATCATAATTAAAAATAGTTGCATAGAAAAATCTCTAATGAAGAGGAAAGTTCTTTCATCTCAATTCAATATGTCAAAGGATAGTCACGTGACCAAATAGTACGTGTGAGAATCTTGAATGAGAAAATTCCCTGCAATATATTTTAAACTCACAAATAGGCACTATGGTGATAATATTATGCAATAAATGGCCTAAGCATGGTCACAAAATGGAAGCTTTAAATTGTGACTTAAACCACTCTAGTCTATAAAATTTCAAAGCCATGAGTTTGCTCCAGTCTTTCTTCTTTTTCATTAGTATATTTCCTTTTTTTTGTCTCGTTCACGTCCGGATTCTTGCACTAGGCGAAAAGCTTTATGAAGGTGATAGTTTGAAGCATCGTTATTGTGAATTGATCCTTCGTCCCGATGGTAATCTCATTGTTGAAAGACATGGGGTCCCGATTTGGAGCTCAGAAGATATGTATATTTCCCACAGACATGGAGGAAATAAATTTTTTGCTGAAATGAAACGAAACGGAGATTTCATTGTTAAGGCACGAGGAGAAGATCCTATTTTTAAGACCTACACTTACGGAGCTAATTTGAATTATCATTCAGGCGGACTTTACATGAAAGGCAATTGCGATATTGTCATTGCTGACGATTTTCCCTTTCGTATTATATGGAGTAATATAAGGACAACATTCAACGCTGGTAACCGCCTTCGTAAAGGAGAAATGTTTGTTTATCCAGAATGGTATCCAATGTATACCCTGTTGCTTCAGCATGATGGAAATTTAGTTGTGTTCAGAGGAGAAAACATGTCTGATTTACACGGACCTCATAATGTACTTTTTAGTGCCGACATTCACACCCATAAAAATGAGTTTTTCCTCCAATTGAATTGTGATGGATTACTTGTTTTGAGAGAAAAAATCGGAGGTCATTATGTGATTTACTGGTCAATGAGGTTACTTCCGCACGACTTCAATAAATCATATTACCGAGGATATTCTTTGACCCTATCGAATCATGGGATAGGTCATCCTGAGCCTCTCTTTTATTGCGATCATGAATGGTACACAGCTTAGTGCCTAACGATTTTTCGTTTTACTATAGACTTGGTCTTGTCCTCATTTGGCCCATTGTTAAAATGGACAAACTTAGACTCAGTCTTGGTCCTTTGAATACTTGTGACTTTTCAGTCCTAATTATATTAAAGTTACAATGTAACTACTTGATATCACCACATTTTCAATTGATTATCCTATTTAAAACTAGAAAAAATTATGAAACCATTTGAGGGGCATTTTGGAACATACATATGGATTCATTTTTGGAGAGTATGTTTCCCTTAGCCCAGTCATGTTCCAGCATTGTGAAGACTTTGATCTTTTGCCGTAGATATTAACCATTCAAATGCATCTTTCACACCAGCTCCGGTTTTTGCAGACCCGCGGCAAAATCGAATTAAATGTACACCATCAAAACCAATTATACCAGGATACGTTTTTCCATCAAGATTGTCTATATCAGTCTGGTTGATATGTCGACGCTCAAAAGGAAAGATATTCAATTTTGTAATAAAATCATTCATAGCGTTATCGTCATTTTGATTAAGAGCATCCACTTTATTCGCAAAAATCAGTATTGGAACTCCTGCTAATTTAGGATCTTTCTTCACGGAATGGAAAGCATCTCTGGCCTCATTAATTTTGTCTGTATCAGACGTGATATCGACCACAAATACAACTGCATCTGTATCCGAATAGTATCTTTCCCATAAAGGTTGCATTTGTTTCTGTGGCAATTGCATGAGAGATATTTCGGAAATACACACGTGTAGAAATGAGGATCTCATTGCCTATCATGGGGTGTAAAAGAAGGTTCACAAGGCTTACCTTTCCACCGAGATCCCAAAAGGAACATTTGCATCTGAATGCTTGTAGCTTAGCTAGATTCATTCCGACTTTGTAGAAAAATTGAAATATTAGTTAGGCTCTTCTTATTTGAACATGCATAAATCACAAGGAACAGAAATGCTTACTTGTAGGTTTGATCATATGAAGAGGGAGCATCTTAGCACCTTGAACACGATCAATCTCAACAAATCCCGCATCACTCTTGTCTTCGGCGGGATTGGGACTGCTATTTGCAACTTCTGAATCTCCGTTTGAGAATAGTCCTTGTACCTCTTTCACATCTTCATCTTCATTGTCCAAGACAAAAGAGTGTCTGTAGGAAGCTGGGGATGGACAAATTGTATGTCTACCCTCATCTAGCTCAATGGTTTCTGAAGAAGACTTTTTTGGTGTTTGTTCGCTAGGTTCTGAAGTGGGTTGGGAGTGGTTTTTGCTGGTTCGACTCTTTTGGTGTTGTAGATCTGTGACTTTACAGCGTTCTAACAATGACGTCTTACCACTACCATCACATCCTACAATGAGAATTGATAAGTTTGTTACTGTGTGATAAGAATTGTATAAGCCTGATATAAGACCGAACATAATTGTTCCCGATAGAGATGTTTATATCTCAACAAATGCCCAACTACTTCGACACTGCTGTAACCGAGGGAGATTGTTGAGAAGGTTTTTGTTCGTACGTCCCATTCCAAGACGAAACAATTTTCAATCTTAATTAAGACTCCTAGAACATACGAAGACACATTCCCATATGAATATGTTTACAAGGCATTTGCGCTAACGAAAATTCTATAAAAAATCCTTTTATAGAACTTCCTACGTAGGTTCAACAAATGAATCGAAAATATTAATTAGATATTTCTATTATTTTAATTGGAATATAGGTCGAATGTTTTTCTTATCCCAAAAACTCCAGTTGACGTACATTATAATAATGATGACCCCATAAAGTTCAAGTCTCTTCTTTTTTGATGCGATTTCAACTGTTCTAAGCAAGAGTAAGACATTTTGTGGATTTATCATCAGGTGTACTTTATAAATTCATAGATTGTGCAAACCAATGAAATATTGAAAGAATTATTCTCCATTTCAGAAATTGAGCAAATATTTATGCTAGCTTTTACTCAATTCATGATATTTCGTAAATGTGGAGACAAAGAAAAATCTGCAATGATACGTTAAAAAAAAGGATGTTTCATAAAAAGCATCGCCCCTTCAACGTTCTTGATTGTTAAAAGTTAGATTGGAATATGTTTAGATTGTTTAAAAGTTAAAATAACAAACTCTGTACCATGATTTCTCGATTCATTCCAAGAGACCGCATATGATGAGGAATAGGATGTTTCTATTACGGTGTCTGAATAAGAAATAGGACACCCGCAATATTCATACTTGATTCACCGTTCATCTTCATTCTGTCTTCCACGATTCAACAAACCTAACTCACATTCTCAACTCTTAGCATTTCCCCCTTTATAACTTAAGTAAACACCCCATACTAGCCCCACCATATTTCCAAATAATACCTGATACCGATTTGGGACTATACCTAGATTGATCGCCTGTGCTGGTACCCAAAGACCCCAATTAGCTTTCAGCATATCCCAATAATCTAACTTAAGTTTACTTTGTATAGCATTAGTGTTACAGCCCTGTAATGTCATGTTAGACCATACCCAAGCAGAGAGAAAGGGAGGTGAAAATATAAATTGATCTAATGCTAGCCTCTGAAGAGTTGCCTTTATATTCCTACCTGGGATGGACTTCATGAGTGTGCCATACCAGAAGTGTGTAACAGGAGCAATTAGAGCAAAACCGAGGAAAGACATTCGTGCTGTTCGATACATATCCCACTTTTTAGATTTATTTTTGCCATCATTTTCAAAAAAGGTCTGACAGCAAATATCGCCAGAAGCACTTATTAATCCACTTGTGAGGCACTTAGTAGTAAGAGGGTGTGTGTCAAGTTTGTTAGAATACCAAGCAAACAATGACTTGAAATTTATCGTGGATGAAGAAGATGAAGTTCTAGAACCACTTTCTTGAGAATATGATTTTCTTTGTCGAGAGATATTTTGAGCGTGGCGCTGTGAAAATAGTTTGATGAATGATCTATTGGTTGTTTGCATCGATAGAACCATTAGACCGTAATTATTTATCGAAAATGATATATTGAGGATGATCACCTTACGATCATGGCCTGAAAGGAAAACTTATTCTATGCGTATTACACCATATCTATTGTACATGCCGGGAATTTTTTTCATCTGCTTCCCCCCATACGGTCATGTACTAAAGAAGCACTATCGTAAAGAGTGTTCTACGACTCGTAATTGTTTTCTTATTGGATGTGATGTTGTCACTGCTGACAACTTTCACAGAGTCCTGTAGGTATGTATGTAGGGTTAAACTGGTCTCTACGTATAACCTTCTACACTAGCATTACTAAGTAGATCGATAAAACAGTTTTATATTTTAGTTACACTCCTATGTAACTACGTCATAGTACACATCATCTGTTGTCAAAATTGTGTCTGATGACGCAACGGATATTTCTCATAACTTTCATCCCTGATTTCTTGAAGATTATGTCAGGACAGCAGATTATTAGTTGCAGCTTGTAAACAAAAAGATGAATGTATTTTGAAGCTAAATGACAGAGATAAGAGAAGATGATCAACAAATAATCATGTATCGTTTTTAAAATGTTGAAAAAGGACACTTCGTAAGAAATGTATATTGTGAAAACACTAAACATGAACAAGCTCGCTGTATCACCTTATTACCCTATTATGCATAACATTTACAAAAGCCATGCTTTCATCTAATGGTAAATAAATCAGCAGTGTTGAAATTGCTTTTTAGAGTATTGCAAAAATAATTAATAATTAATACCTCAGTGCTCAGAGAATATCACATTTTATGTTGTTCTACATTATTCATGATATATCTTCCAAATTAATTTTTTAATTTGCAGCAAGCTATCTTGATCCTTGGCGATTTTGTGCATTAAATAATTGCAAAATGTTTATCTCTGAACTATAGACAAGCTTACATAGAATTACTAGTTTTATATCTGAACATTTTCTGTTCCTGGTTTTCTGAATAAAAATCGAGATAAAAAATTGTTTTTGTCATGCTCTTAACAAAAAACTGATCTATCATCAGATATGATCTCATAAGTATGCATGAAAAATACAATGAAAATGGGCTGAAGAGAAACATACATTCGATATATCCCATAAATCGGCTACTTAGACCTCCCTTTCCAAAGAATGCTCAAAAAATAACTTTATCTTCGTTGATGCACCCCATTTTACTAAGTCAAACAAGAAATAAGACACCCGCAATATTCATACTTGATTCGCACTTCATCTTCATTCTGTCCTCCACGATTCAACAAACCTAACTCACATTCTCAACTCTTAGTATTCCCCCCTTTATAACTTAAGTAAACACTCCATACTAGCCCCACCATATTTCCAAATAATACCTGATACCGATTTGGGACTATACCTAGATTGATCGCCTGTGTTGGGACCCAAAGACCCCAATTAGCTTTCAGCATATCCCAATAATCTAACTTAAGTTTACTTTGTATAGCATTAGTGTTACAGCCCTGCAATGTCATGTTAGACCATATCCAAGTTGGTAGTAGAAGGGGTGCGAACATAAATTGATCTAATGCTAGTCTCTGAAGAGTTGCCTTTATATTCCTACCTGGGATGGACTTCATGAGTGTGCCATACCAGTTGTGCATTACGGGAGCAATTAGAGCAAAACCGAGGAAAGACATTCGTGCTGTTCGATACATATCCCACTTTTTAGATTTATTTTCGCTATCCTTCTCAAAAAAGGTCTGACAGCAAATATCACCAGAACCATGAATGAATCCACTTGTGAGGCACTTAGTAGTAAGAGGGTGTGTGTCAAGTTTGTGAGAATACCAAGCAAACAATGACTTGAAATTTATCGTGGATGAAGAAGATGATGCATTGGAATATGATTTTCTTTGTCGAGAGATATTTTGAGCGCGGCGCTGTGAAAATAGTTTAATGAATGATCTACTGGTTGTTTGTATTGATATCATAATGATTGATTGTGGTGTATGGTTCCATGAAGAAAGTTGACCTATTTTCACTCTGGCAAGAATTATTTATTTGAGAATATGTTGAAAATCTTGAACGTCGTCATCATTCTTTACTTTACTTACGGTGATAAAAACTATACGAACATAAAACAAACCAAACCAACACATCTCAAACTTTAATTCAAAACTCGATATCGGTTTCATAGAGAACTCAGGTTCTGGACTTGAATTCAAAAAGTCAGCTCAAAAGTCGTTATTTCTTTGTCTTATAAATGAACAGAATGCAGTAATATTTATGTTATAAAAAAGCAGGTCAACGAAACTCAATGATCCTCCAAAAGAGAATTATACTGACAAATTTGGCTTTTAAATTTTGATCAAAAGCAGGATCTCAAACTCAAACAGTTGTGCTGTATCATCTTAAAAACGAGGACACTTTAGATGAATCAATATTGGGGGAAGCAATCTTTACTAAAGAAACCTATTTTGGACCTCTAATAAAGTGTACGTTTTTCCATCCGTCTTCTCCAAGCTTCCACACTCTTGTTTCATGGATTTCACTCAGGATTTCTTTCTCGTTTTCCAGAGAAATTGATCGATCGTACGATACTAAAGCAGCTGCTCCATCTTGAAAATCTATCTTTACATTAGTAATATCACTCTTTTGATTGGAATCGCCAACTCCGTCAATAAGTTCGAGACTTTTGAACGCAGAAGATAATTTTGATGCGTCACCTTCGTTTTCCTTGATGCTCATCTTTTCATCTCCATCAGTCAACATTTTAATGTCACACAAAGTAGCATAATTATCGACATCCTTTTTTTCTACGGCATCAATTAATTTTGAGTTTGCAGATAGAATATCTCCCATGAGATAATCATTCATAGCGTTTTGGGTCTCTATCCATACGTCTTCCCGGTTCTTTTCCCCTGCAATATGGAACACTCTTAATGGATCTCCCCTGTCTTGAAGACTTTCTAGTATCTCAACAACAGGCGTGGTTTGTTCTTGAAATGTGTTGAATCGTTTTCGTGCTGATGTCAAGTTATCATCACTACGGCCGCTCGTTTTTCCCCTATCCAAAATACGCTTTTCTAATTCTTCGATTGGGCAGTCAAATACAAAGGCGCCCAAAACAGCTGCATGTTTGGGCATTGCTGTAATCCAACCAGATAAATTGTCGAAATTACGAGGAAATCCATCCACAAGGAAAATAGGGTTACCTTTAATATCCGCAGCTTTTTGATCCATAGCTTCTCGGAGCAATGATAATGATATTTCTACAGGAACAATCTTTCCAGCAACCAAACATTGGTCAATCAATTCAGCATATTGACTATCTTTTGGTACATTTCTAAGTAGCTCGCCAACTGAAAAGTGATGTACGCAATTGTAGGTTGAAATGATATTCTCACATTGTGTACCTTTCCCAGCACCTTTGAATAGTGGATAATGATTGCAATGTTTAGACTTTACAACAGATTTAAGTTCAAGTATTTGAGTTGATCGAATCATTGATATTGCTACTGTATCTCAAGAAATGATCTCGGATTCTGGAAGTATTCAATATAGCAAATTAGAAACAACCGAATAACGTACCTGGTCCACCAAGAACGAATATTACCCTATGCTTTCTAGCAGATTCTGGTGACATTGATATATACTCCAAACCACCAAAACTAGATTCTACAATTCCTGAAGAAATGCCCTTCTTCTCGCATTCATTACTTAATTCTTGCATTTCTTTCTTGATTTTTAAGGATTTTGACGAGTCATCCTCAGACGTTGAGGAATCTGCCTCGGGAACTGCAGTTGTAGAAGCATAACGTTCACTGTTGTTTCCTCCACGAATGTCCACAAATGGAAAGATCTGTTTGCTTGAGATTTTTCGAAATCTATGGCTCAGCTCATACCATGGAGAGATAAGAGCAAAGTTATTTGTATTCTTGCCTATAGAATGGAAGCTCAACTGCGAAGATTGTCGGAATCCTCTACCAGATGCAGAAGCAAATGCTAAAGCCGTACGCATTAAAAGAAAGTTAGTGGCTAATCTAATGATCGCAGGTGAGAATTTCATTTCTATCCGACAAATCTTGAATATTGGAGAAGAAGCTTATGCGTTAAGATCGAAAAAGGTGAGTCGCAAGGAACGTTTGAGAGATGAGTAATTACAAGAGGTATCGTATGTATGTCTCTTGGATTGTCTTTGTGGAGCCTCGAATTTGTTTTGACATCATTAATATATCATGTTCTTGAAGTTACAGAAATACGTACTATATCAAGTTTCTACGTACTACTGAAAATTTTGAATAGAACCTTCAAAGATTTTTGTTCTGGTCGTTCAAAGCAATCTTTACTAATCCTTCATACGTCTATTCTCAGTATATTTATTTTTTGCATCTTTAGATTCGTACGTGGCATGATATACTGCACAAGGGACTAGAAGTAGCTTGTGTACATAGCATATGTTGCAATACCATGTGCATGAACATTGTTACTATGATTCTCTTAGAACTTTTTTAACATATATTACCTACGACGAATTTCCTTTGGGCATCGCCACCGTCCAACCAATCCATTCACAATTTTAACAATTTTTTTTGATTTTTTATAATTGTTCTTTTTCGTATCTGCTCCGAGCACCACAAACTGAAGAAATAAGAAATAGAAACTTTTTCTATTAGCACAAAGATGGGGAAGGCAAAAGTTTCCACGAATAAGGATAAGTTGGTAAAGAAAACTAGAGCAGTAAAATCCCAACTCAAAAAATCAAAGACTATTTCTGAAACGAAAATAGTTAAAAAAGAGAAACCACCCTCTCCACAACCTTCCAAACCAACACATGATCCTAAGGTGTATGCCATATTGACATGGCTAGAAGAGAACAATAAAAGTGATATGTACAAAAAAACTATAAGTGCTCTACGGAAGGATCTTGCAATGGATAAAGCAATACCATCACCAAAAGGAGACACTTCGTCGCTGAATCAGATTATTGATAAAGCACCTGTGTCCAGCGCAAAGGTTAGCAGTGGTAGTAGCCAAAGTAAAAGTGGAAGTAGTTCAGACTCCGTTTCTGAGAATTCCAGTGTTAAGAATGTCGCAACTACAAAGGCTTCTGTGTCATTATCAGAAAAAAAGAAAGATAGTAGTAGTAGCAGTGAAAGCAGCAGTGACAGTTCGTCTGATGAAGAAGAACCAGCAAAAAAGAAATTTACACCTGTCACTGAGACTTCTGTTCAGAAAAAAGTTGTTGAAATTGAAGAATCCTCTTCTGATTCAGAATCCAGTAGTAGTAGTAGTAGTAGTAGTAGTAGTAGTGAGAGCTCATCTTCATCCGAAGAGGACGTTAAAGAAAAGAAAGCAAATAATACAGCAAAACCTAAGAAAAAAGATTCTAGTAGTGAGAGTGATACTTCTTCTGAATTAGATTCAGACTCTGATTCTGATGATTCGAAAGAAGAACCCCCCAAAAAAGTCACACCTGCTAAAAAACAAAGAATAATCGTTAGACCCGGTCCCGGTTATTATGAGGTTAGTGTCAGATCATATTTTTATCTAATTTTTCAATTGATAAATGGTTTATTTCTGAATTTTTATCATTTTCTCTTCAAATCTTGTTCTCAAAGACAATGGAAAAAGAGAAACAAAATGATGGTGATGAAGCAGATGTAGAAATGGGTTCTGATGAAAGTGATGATGATAGTTCTGTATCTTCCTCATCCTCATCTTCTTCAGAGGAGGAGAATGAGGGTAAACATAAGAAGAAATCAACAATGCTAGTTACAAAAAGTGTTGTTCCAATGAACCGTAAACGCGTATCATCTTCCTCTAGTAGTAGCAGTAGTAGTAGTAGCAGCAGCTCTAGTGGAAGTGAAAGTAGCAGTAGCGAGGATGAGAAACCAAAAGTAAAGAAAGTCAAAGAAGCAGCAACTAAAAAAGATAGAGATAGTGATACTACTGACTCAACAGACGTGAGTGATGTAGAAGTATCAGATGTTTCTTCAGTTGAGGATTCTTCCTCCTCCTCTTCAGATTCATCTTCATCAGATGAAGAAAATTCAGACTCTGACTCTTCAGATTCATCCTCATCGTCGTCATCATCAGATGAAGAAGACAAAGAAGCTTATCTCAAAGCAAAGAAAGAGAAAGCAATAAAAAAATCAAAAGAAGCTGCGCTAGCAGCAGCAAACTGGCAACCTTCACCAGCAAATAAATCGAAATCTCCAGTAGAAATTAAAATTGTAGCAGGAACGGATGGAGCACAGGCCTTAGCTGCTGGAAAACCTTTCTCACGAGTGGATAGTGATCATTGGGGAGATCTTGCTGTAAGAGGTGGAGGAGCAATGGCTGATAATAGTTATGAAGCGCAATTTGGCGCCGCTGGTTTTGGAGCGAAGGCAAGTGAAAAACTCATTTCTGTTCGAGGAAAGGATTTTAGACATGAAAAGACGAAGAGAAAACGCAGCTTCAATGGTTTTGCAAGAAATGGAGCTCAAATTTCAATGGCCAGCAATTCTACCAAGTATACTTATTCAGACGATGAATAATTTTATTAATTTATTTGACATACCATTGCTACTTTAAAGCTATATTAATCCTGATATAGAATATACATTTCCAAATAGACCATTAGTGCCATTGATCATCCACATCTTGTCATCCGAGATTTATAATAATAGCCGACACAGGAATCTGCCACTTAAGAGCCAAATTTACTCATAAATGGATCTATAGTTTGTCCTATGGTTGCCACTTATTGTCTCGGATTTAATTTTCGCTTCAGTAGCATCTTGTTTTTGATTCAAGAACTCATTTATTTCTTCCTCCGTATTAGTTTGAAAGTCCTTCATTGATATTCTATTCTCTGATTCCATCGTTTCTGGTGGTTCTATTTTTCTCGTGCGTACATGCTGTCTAGCTGGACGAGTTCTAATGGGTCGAGAGCGCACAGGTCTATTGCCCGGTGACTCGGTCCGATAATTATATGAGTTAGTAAGATCTCGCTCCCACATCTTTTCTTCGGACTGCAATAGGCTTATCTTATCTTGTTGCTTGGTTTCTTTTTTGTTTCCGCTGCTATATAAATAAGCCTTAGTCTTTTCTTCTCTTTTTATTTTGTTGTCAGGTTTCTCAATTGTTGTAGAGGGATTGTTCTTATCGTTTTCTTCTCTGCTTTGTTTGATATAGTCAGAACCTTCAAAATTAGTAGCATTGATTATATTAGATCTCAGCAGCGAAAGTTTCTCATGGTGCCTTCTCAAACATTTTCGGGGTTCGTTTTGTTGCGGAGCTTCGAGTACTGTATTCAAGATTTGTTCCTCCATCGAACTCACGACATTCACATTATCGATACACCAAATTATTGTTGTAAGTATAATGAAATACCTCAGCTTGAAAACTTTTCTTTTCCTACCTTGATAACCAACTGTTTTTGCTTTT
>Ga0209092_10002743_pt1 | contig 15883 bp, 13 predicted proteins | sample FraStrMetagenome_FD_187446 | JGI IMG/M metagenome (GOLD analysis project Ga0209092, IMG submission 187446) | Marine eukaryotic phytoplankton communities from Arctic Ocean - Fram Strait ARC3M Metagenome (SPAdes) (version 2) | ecosystem: Environmental > Aquatic > Marine > Oceanic | place: Fram...
TCACTGTGACATTATATCTAAGCCCAGAATATACATTTTGTGTTAGCGACAAAGATGTTCTATATTGGAACTCCCATGATGTTTTCCTGTATGGTGACATGGTTCTTGATTTTTTTGGAATAGTTATATGATCACCAAAAATTGTAAAGGTGAGTGCATGGATTCATACAGTATTCAATATCAATAGAACATTCGATTTTAAGCGTACTTTTGTCGATTTTCGTGTATGAAATAGACCCCTGGCACCGTAATCTTGCACTTATAGAACTCAAATACACATTCAATAAAATCAATAAATGATTGCGGATTACACTAAACTATTCTCTGATTTTAATGACTTCTATACATTTCCTCCTTATCAATGATAAAAAAACGATTCTTCATTGATTACCTTTTTATCGTATATTTTGTTAAGAAGCATCGTTTTGTATTTTCAACTGATATTCCGTTTCATTTGAGTCAACATTATCTCTTCGATGCTCTACTTTGAATAACTTTTATAGTCTGAAACTGCAATGCATTCTAGCAATTTTAAGAATCGTTGATCTAAATTTGATGCAATAGAATTGTTGTGATTTACTTCGATTGATCTCCCGCATGTACTTTTCACCATCAGGAGAGGCATTTTATTTGATTTGGCTCTTTCATTATCCATTCTGTTCGACAATAATGAGGATATTAGGACTCATACTTGAATGATTTTTTTTCATCGCTGTAAAGCAAGAGATCTCGAAAAGATGTATTTTTTTCCAGCAGATTGACGAAGTTAAACAAGAATGAATATTGTGATAATTTATTTAATCAATTACAACTTTAAACTCATGTGGGATACTCCATGACACATCAATATATTGCCTTTCAAAACACATCCCATACAAATACATCTGTCTTACTCTAACACACTTTATTTTAGAGTGAAGGACAATGTTTCCAACACATTTACAAAAAAATACTCGTCGTTATTCATCATACATTATCCTGTTCGGTTTTAGTCTGTCCCTAGAAACCCTGATCGCTTTAAGTTCTTCCCAATTTATACATTTCAAGTATTTCAACAATATGAGGCACAAGTTGCAATAATGGCAAATATTCAAGAAATAATGTGTAACAAATATCTTCACTTACCTCGTTCATTATAATAGTTTTGGATGCCTCTAAAACAAATTCCACTAAATGAAATAAAACATGGATCCGATATATTAGTGAATCTATATCAAATCTTATGAAGAAACAAAATTCAAAATTGATACTCACTGTTATTTGTGTCTGTTGCCATTGTCACGTGAATAAAATTCTCACTATATTCATCATCCATTAAACATTCTTTAAACTTCTCGATAAAATATTGCACTCCATGATCAAAATCTTTTTTAGGACCAAAGTAATCGGAGAAGGATTTTTGATCCACAATATCACTGGTCAGTAATTTTTCGGCGAACAAATCTTTCTTATTGAGGAACAGCATAATACTTGTATCTGCAAATGCACTATTGTTGGATATGGATCGAAATAATTCCAAAGCCTCTACCATACGATTCGTTCTCTTTGCTTCTACAAGATTTTGATCATATTCGGACAATGCGGCAACGAAGATAACAGCATCCACAGAATCGAAACAGTCAATCCATTTGCGTCTTTCTGATCTTTGTCCACCAACATCATACATTTCGAAATCTATCCCGTCGATGCGGTATCTCTCCATAGTAACTTGAGTTGTTCGAACACGTGCAAGGAGGACATCCTGTGTAGTTGGTCGGTACTCTGGTGATGCGATTCTTGTCAAGTCTCGCAAATAGTCTTTATGTGAATCGTTGACATTGACAGTAGCTCGTTTGGCCCACACTAGTTTCATTGTTTCTGACTACATTTCGCACAGAGAGAGAATAAATATATTTTATAATGACATGAGAAGTAATCCTAGCATTTGTAGGGAAAAGAAGAAAGGTTAAAACGTACATTCCAGACTTCACGTATTGGATCTACATAGTTGAGAAACAATATTGAATCATTGCAAACGACTTTTCCTGCCCGTTGACTTGTGCCCACCCAATCCTTTGGTTCATCTTGCGGTTTATCTTCTAAGTTCAACCTCTCTAAAGCAGCAGCCTGTGTCTTATCCACCAAATTCTCCACTAATAGATCATAAGCTTCCCGAAGTGTCATTTCGGAACTATCATCAGAGGCATTGTTTATCGACTCCTGATCCAACTGATCCACAAATCCCAAATTGCGTATCAGCGCAAGAAGCTTTCTCATAACTACAATTATATTCGCCCGGACGACCGTTCCATAGAAGCGCAGATCATCATCGGATGGATGCGTTCCATAAAGGATCCGCATCTGTTTGAAAATGGTGGATTTCCCCGATTCTCCAGCCCCCAGAAGAAGAAGTTTTACCTTAGCATCCTGTTCTAATCGCCTTCGTTCCAAAACACGATCAATTGCAGAGGATTTATTGGATTCCACTGGTGAGATTTCACTGGGAAGGTTGGGACCTGAACACCCCATGTTAGTTCATATAGCTATACTTTGCTGGAATACGGGGATATCTCGATGTGCTGATTATTTTTGTACATAACTTAAATCCTTAAACATGACCAATTTAGGACTGTGATAGCCATATTGATCAATAATATCACATATATTTTTCTAAGTAAATTTTGAACGGAGATGGATATCTATAAACTTTAAATCTGTAAAAAATGAGAGATAGACAATCCACACGATCGATTATCGTATGTCCCACATTAATTAGCTAAATGTTGGAAGGACGATCAAATGTATCATGAACAAAGTTATGAATTTCAAAAGTTTGGCTCTATAGATTAACTTTACTTAGATTATGATCATTACTACAGAATACTTCTTATGATTATATTATTGATTCCAACTTTTTTTCAAATTCAAGGTGAAAGTTTGGAGGAGGAGTGATATAGTTCCTCCATACAATATGTTTTCTAATTTGTTATTTCAAGATATCCCAATCAAAACCCTCTCCAATGAAATTCATTGAATTATCAACTCTGGAAACAATGGAATCCATCACAACTACTTTTCCTTCCTTCCTTTTTCAAGGTGTTACTTAGGGATGATGAGAGAACATCATTTTTCCAAAAAAAAACATTGGCGGAAAACTTTCAATGTGAAAGAATCTTCCGGTGAGATATGTGGAGAGGGTTTTGCCTTGGAGAGGATCAATTTTGGAATCGATATTCGACATTGAAACAATTGCCATGGATATATTTCCATTGTGAGGTCCCACAAACAATCATGAAACAAATTCAAAATTATTTTTGATTATAGAAATCCTAGTTTCTGTTTTGTACTTGATTATTCTTTTTCAAAGAATTGCATCACTGTCGCTTGTGGAATATCGACTGTCCTGACCTTACTTTCAAACAACATCAGCAGGTAATTAGTTTCCTTCGTCCCAATTTTTCAACCTTACGTTAAGGAGAGTACTAGAGTGTACGTAGCTTTAGACGACATACATGTTTGTGGATTTGGAAAAATAGGGAGAAGGTATCTTACATCAAACACCCGCCACCAGGAGCCAGTTCAGTCCAGTCAAGGAGTCCGAAATGCAACGACTTGCAAAGGTACTACTATACGATTTCAAAAGTATACGACGACAAAGAAATCTTGATATCATTTCGATTCCATCCACACGATCAGCCTGTACATCTTCACGGATAGTAGACACCCTCAGCACTACACAAAATAGATATATTCGATACAACAGAAAAACAACAAATTATACATGGAGCTACTCCTTACCTACAATTCACCATGGTTCCTATAAATATAGATCCGGATTTAGACATTTGAGTTCTAGTAGCAGTCCTAGTGAAGATTCCAAAGAGAAAGTAGAGCGGAAAGCTTTATCACTCCGTCGCCTAGCTTCTCCATTCTTACAATTATGTCACCCTGATAAATTCGCACATATCGCTTCCGCTCAAAAGGTTAATTTAAATGCGGTGCAAACACTCAATGAATTGATTGATACCTGTGAAAGAATCAGCAGTCGAACACCCAACAAGCAAGGCGAGAGTTTAGGGAATCAATTTATGAAATCTAACTATGTGATTGAATTTATGGTACCCTCCAGCCTATCTTCGGCAAGAACATCCAATGGATTACGTAGAAGTACGGACAATATGTGTACAAGGAGAGAAGTTAGTTTGTCCTTTCGAAATGGGTCATGGAATCATATTGATTCCAGTGGGATTGCGACTCCCAAACAGGTTCGAGACTTGCAACGAAAAGCACGGGATGAAATTCGAAATTTAATCAGAGTGGCGGGATTGCATCCTCCGAAAGATGATATTGAGGAAGATGAGATAGTAGAAGAAAATGATGAGGCGTATCAGGACATGGTTTGGGAGGATTTCAGTATCAATTCCAACCAGAAACAAGCAGGTAAACGAAAAGCAAGGGTCAGATGGGAAAATTCCCAAGCAAGATTTCGGAGATCCATTAATTGGAAAGAAAGGCAAGAAAAAATGGATCGAGCGATAAGAAGGTAAGGAATGAGAGGAGGAAGAAAGATTCCAAAAAAAACAATGAAGGAATGTTGAAACTATTTTATTTGACACTGATTGTTTTCTTACATTATGAATTCTATTTGTTCTAGATTGGAAGAAGATCAAATAACCCACAACTTAACAAGTGAAAATAGAAAACGACAAATCATTGCAGAGGTACTCTCTCGCGTCAGGTTTCGAAACCATTCGTATGATGAAACTATGGAAATAGATGAGGAAGATGAAATAACTCCATTGGATCAATTAATAGCATTGCGTCGTATTTCTCTTTTATTTACAGATTATTTTGATAAAATGGATATAGAGGTTCACGGAAGAACTTGGGAAAAACTGATTATTGTTCTTAACAATGATCCTAACAATAATTTCAACATGAGAAAAAAAAGACGTAGAAAGCTTGGGGGTGAAAGTGGTTTCAAGTTTTCAGTTAGGGGAGATGATAATGATAGAACCGTTACTGCCACAGTCCCCATCGATTTCGTGGATGAAGAGCTTCTTGAGGAATTTGAAAGGAATTTAGATGACCTTTATGTTGTGGATGAAGATGTTCTGAACTTTATTTGAGAAGTGGATAGTGGTGAGGTTACAAATTCCAGGGATGAAAAAATAAATTAAAATAATAGCTTAACTCAAAAGGAAAGAATCACTAATTGCATGGTAGCTTTGTATCGTTTTTTTTTTTCAATTACTTGAGAGTTCTCCATTATTTGTTGAAACGACAAGACCAGATTGTTGCTTGCTTCGAGTTGACAAAAGAAAAAAAAATACCCCGAGGAATTATTGTACGTAAATATTAGTACTCAACGTACGGAATGATATCATAGGGTAGTCATCGCGTCACGGCCTTTGAAAAATGTGCAACAAACCAAGGCAATCCATTTCATTGCCCATCATCTGAACACTGCCAGTAATTCGATACCTCTACTTTGGTAATTTCTCTCCATTCCAGGTCTAGCTAACTTATCATTCGAAAAATGCCTCGTAAATTCACCAAGGAAATGACTACCAAATTGATCCGATATGTGACAAAAGTAGATGTGCATTTTAACCGTAAGTTGTTTCCAATAGAAAGTACTCTTCCTCTTGTATTTGTTTCTCAGAATCTCCTTTTTCCAATGGCAAACTCTTTTTCTTTTTTTTTTCAACAATGATTGTGATAGCCTTTGATAATAGGACAGTATCAGCACGAGAAGTAATTCGACAAATAGATTGTGAACGATTTCGGACGGCCAATCCTAAAATTCAGATAAATCAGAATATGTTTTATAATCCAAAGCCACCAACTGTCCAAGTTGCATTTGTGGATGGGTCGGAGGTGAGTTAGGAGCATTTGTCTTCTTTTCTTATAATAGATGCATGCATTTTGTATTTTTCTGACAAAGAAGGGATCCATTCCCGTATCCTTCATTGCTCTACAATATTCTCTATTTTGAACGGCCACCGTATCGTTCTTGGATCCATCTCTTCTTATTTATTTGTAGATTAAATTTGATAGTGAAGAATATGAGTGCAAGGAAATATTGGAGGAAATGTTTGAAAAAACGTTGGGCATTGATTTTGAATATGAAACAACAAATAAGACATTGGATGATTAAAGGTTTTATCGGCATAAATATATGATGGAAGTTTATTGGAACTCATTGCAATAATCGAAAACGCATACAATATTATTCAACATAATTAGTAAAAGGCTGATGAAATGCTTATCAAGTTTCTTGATATATTTTTCCCATCGTGGTTACTTAAACTCAAGTTAATGTTGTATGTACTACTTTGCGTCAATGAAACAAAAAAATAATGACTAATTTTCATGTGGTAGTATTCTCTCATCCCATACATTCTATTTATTCATATCAAGAAATAAAACTTGATAATCCTGTGTAACATTGCTAACTTTTTTTTAGATTGTATGCTTCAGATGAGACTGATATGTCCTGCATTTATTTATTAAACAAATTCTTCATTCGTTCGATATCATCATCACTAGCCTTTTGATCTCTGACAGGAGGATCTTTCTTTGGTGGAGAAGGAGAAGGCCCACCTGATCCAGAAGGTCCACCTCCACCGTTTCCAGGAGGTTTCCTTCTTGTAGGCACATCACCGTCTTCATCACCATCACCACCATCATCATCATCATCGTCATCATCCTCGTCTGTATCTGTCGAATTACCCTTCAATCCCTTTAATTCATTCGCCAAATCCTCATCCGTATCGGATTTTCCCGTGACATTGAAATATTCCGCCTTTTGAGATTCAAAAATTTCAATACCCTGTTGGACACGAACACGTTCTTTTTCCGCTTGAGCCTTGGCAAAAATCACCCCCGCCGTAATAAATCCACCATATCGAACTGTTTGAACGGTAACCTGCTTCGCACGTTGTTTTGACGTTTTGATTTTTTTCTGTCCTTTGGTTTTGGGTACGGCGGCGACTTTTACCTTGGGTGTTTTGAACGATTGGGAAGTCGTTGCGGTAGAAGCCGTTGTGGAATCTGTTCCAGCAGAGGAAGTAGAGGAGGAGGAGGATGGAAGTTGCTGTAACATTTGTAAGGCTGCCGATTGTTGTTCTAATTGTTCTTGTGAATTAGGTTTGGTAGGTCGGATACGTTTTTGTTCTTCTTGCCTTTTGAGTAGTTCTTCCTCTCTAGCTTTCAATTTAGCTTGATAGATGCGTAAATCCATCTCATAGGAGTCCTGCTTACCATGATATTTGGGATGAGATGGATCTGGTTCAACTAAATCTGGTCTGGAGGAAGGACGGTTTTGTTGTTTTTGAGGATTATCAATAGATGCCGACTCTTCTTTGAGTTTGCTGATGCTGCTACTGGGAGGAATATTCATGACGGCATTGGCTGGTGAGATTGGAAAGGCAGATTGGAAAAAGGGGATAGCGAAAAGTATGTATTTCAAAGATTTCTTGATGGATTTGGCTTTTGAAATCAGACGGCTTTGAGGTTTGTTTATCATGTCATGATTCTTATTTTGATTCTTTCTCATCATCTTCATGTGCAATTCTGTCTTGGTATCTCGACTATGACATATTGGCCTATATTGTGCGAGTGATGATGAAACTGTTGTCGGAATGAAAGCCTTTGGAAGAGATGTTTTTGTACATGACCTTGAAATAGAAAATCCTTGACAGGGATGACTACTGATGGATATTATTAAGATACCAACAATAGCACTTATGTGAGCAAGAATTGATGATCTTTGTGCCACTTTCATTTTCACTAACTTTTGGATAAGATGATCTCTTCGTATCACCTTTCTATAGGAAACAAAATGGGTGAAGTTTATTGAAGGATCACTTGATTGGCAGTGATTGGAAAGATGCAGCAAAATAGGTTTCGTTGTTGATTTCTGGGTTTCGAGTTGTCTTGCAAATTGCTTGCAAATTGTGAGTGAGTATGTAGATCGTAGTATGTTTTTCCTATTAGATGCGTGCGCACTTCATGTTTGCAATCTATGGATAGGCATTTTTTATTTCGAAATGTGATATTTTAGGGGCGGATTACTACCGCTGATTTCATTCACGACTCGACGAAACTTCAACCTCTGTCAGGGATCTTTGCAAACATGATCCACGTGGAAATCGGTTCCGGACATTCAAAAATAAAAGGAATGGAACTAAAAATGAGAGAGAGTCTACAACAAACTGAATTCCTTGCTTCATTTCCTTTCCAGTCTCTAGTCTTTTATGTTAAAATGCGCCATTGTCTCGTTTCTTTTTTTATCTTCACCAAGTTTGGATCTCAAGGTACACGTGGAGAGTGTTGAATGCTCATTCCTATCTTAAAAGGATTGATTGGTTCACAAAACTAATTATTGAGTAAAAAAGTACGTACTTCAATTTAAAATTCCTTTTGATGCATGCAGTCTACATAGAACATAGGAGATGAAGTACAATTGAGAATTCCAATGCAACTGAAATAGATTCCATGATTCCTTGAGATGCAAGATTATCTAAAATCTCACACGTGTTGTTGCAAGGTGAAATCAAGATTTGTTTGATTTACGGTTTCCTTGATCACCCTCATAACAGCAGATCAAATCAACCCAGTCGACAAACAATCCAATCGTAGGAAGAAGTAATCTCTTTTGATTGAGTGAATTGGATAGAAAGAATGGCGCCGACACCCAAACGAAAAACAGCACGTGCACCAGCCGTGGATAAATTAATGAGGCCTGTATCTGCCGTCGTTGTGGTTCTTCTTGCCTATTTTGTTTATCAAGGTATTCAAGCAGAGGTGAGTCGTATTCGAATTGATATTGTCAACAAATGAATGAACAAAAGAATGAAATTATGCATGACATAGCAGATCCAACTATGTTTGCATTTTACTTCAAGAGATCGAAATTGAAAAAGAAACAATATGGTGATGATTGTCATGTGATTGAAATTTTAGAGCATTCTTTTCCTAGAGTCAAGATGTTATTGATTTTGTTTTTAAATTTCTTTCCAAACGATTGACCTTCCATTTTTCCACAAATTTACATGACGTTTGTCATCATCGAAATACCCACACCCAAAATTTAAACATCTCTCTAAAACAACGACCAAACCACATGCCACTTCAATACAAAGATCCCACGAGTCGATGTCTCTGATGGAATCGTCCTTCGTGAAGTCCTTTTTGGAGAAGGGGAAGGAAAAGACTATGCCGTACTATGCCACGATGAAACCTCCAATATCCCTGTATCATCCGTTTTTCAAGATGCCAAATCGGATACATCTGTACCAGCTGAATTCGTATTGATGAATTGCAATCACATCCTACCCGAAAGTGGTAAATCCATTGCGGAACGGTTTTCACTAAATACCAAAAAGCGTCCAACTATTTTTGTCAGTGGAAAACAAAACCCTCCAAAACAAATACCTGCAAAGCATTTAAAGACTGGGAATATGCTTGTGAAAGCACTCAAATATAGTTTGGAACCCAGGACGGAAAAGATTGAAAATACAAAACAATTAAAACAGAAATGTTTGGATAAGGAATATTGTGCATTATTTTTGAAGGGTGGGACTCCAGATAAGAAAATCAAAAAGACGATGCAGGATTTGATTGTGACGTATCCTAAAGTTCAATTTGCTAGTATTGATTCAAGTCTATTGCTACTCACTAACTTAGAAGATGTGTTACCTATGTACAGTAAGGGCAAACATCGATTCCTAATGTTTAAAAAAGTAAGTGGTGGGACACAACCAGAACAACCCAAAAAGTCAAATGACGAAGAAGAAGAAGAAGAGGAGGGGGAAGAAACTCCCAAGAAGGAAGATACCAAAAAGTCTACTCGATTAATTACAAGTGTTTCTGGATTTGGTGCGAGCAGGAGTATGTCTTATACGAATCTATCCTCCACGATTGCAGAATTGACAAATGGAGTCTTGAAACCCAAACGCATCCCTGCCTTACCTCAGGTAAAAACTCGTACTAAAAAATTGGAAGAACAGGAACGACAAAAACGTGATCGAATCAAGAATCGTTCCAAGAATGCCGGTAGTAGTCAACAAAAGCAACAACAGCAAAGTTCGAGTGGAGCCTTTGAAGATGGATCCAAGGAAGCACGAAAGGCAGAACGTGATAGGAGAAGAGCTGAGCATCATAAAGAACAAAATATTAAACCAAAGACTCCTGAAGAAATTGCTGAGATGGAACGTAAGAGGAGATTGAGGATGGAGGAAGAAGCATCGAAATGGAATATGATGGAGGAGGATGCTCCTGAGGAAGGAGAGCCTGTGATGGATGAGGAATTTGATATAGGAATGGAAGATGTGGAAGATGGAGAATTTGTGGATATCGATGAGGAGGAGGAGGATGAGGATATCATGGATCTCGATTAAATAAATAATAATACCGACATCATTTCAATTTAGTACATTCCTGAGAATTTTGTTCTGCAACTAACTCATCACAAATCTATATATTATGAAGAAGATTCCTAACTATGTTTGTTTGGGATTCAGAATGACAATAATCATCATAATGAATGTTGAGAATCTCAGTGCACTTAGAGACAAGTGTGTTTCATATTTGTGTGCCTATTCAATAGACCAGCTTTATGTAGTAGCAATCCAACACATGAATTTTGTTCGTTTGTCACCAAATTCCAGATGACATCTTAAGTAAGCAGCAACATATATTTGGTGTTTGTTGTGATGATAACAACTTGCTGCATACCAGCAACATACATTTGGTGTTTGTCGTGATGACAACAAAATTTAGGGTAGGAACGGAAACATCCAAAACAATGTAACATATATATTGAACATCAAAAATGTACCAAAGTAGATAAGATGTGTGTGTGTTTAAAAAGAGGAAATTATAGTATATAGTTTACAATTTGTAGTAGTAAATTCTTCCTTGTGTTGGACAATCTATCAATCCATCAACACCAGTAAAAAGAATTCGTGTTAATATTTGTCTGTAATGGCAATTGCAGTTGGTTGTTTACATTCCGTGAGAAATATAAATTTACTCCTTATCAGCAAGGGCAGCAACTCCGGGAAGAACCTTTCCTTCCAAAAGTTCAAGAGAAGCTCCTCCTCCAGTAGAGATGTGAGACATATCAGAAGCACGTCCAGATTGCTCACAGGCGGCAACAGAGTCTCCTCCTCCAATGATGGTAATAGCTTTTCCGTCCTTGGAAAGATCGGCAAGAATATCAACAATTCCGAATGTTCCCTTGTTGAAGGCTTCGAATTCGAATACTCCCATGGGTCCGTTCATGATGATGGTCTTACATGTGGAAAGAGCTTCCTTTTGTTCGGCAGTAGTTTCGGGACCGTTATCAAGACCCATCCAACCCTCAGGGATAGCATCGAAGGCAACAGTTTGGGTTTTGGCATCAGGGGCGAAAGCATCGGCAACAATGATGTCAGATGGAAGAAGGATTTCCTTTCCGAGTTTTTCGGCCTTGTCCATAACAGCCTTGGCGGTATCAACAAAGTCGTCTTCTACAAGAGAAGTTCCAACTTCAAGTCCCTTAGCCTTAAGGAAGGTGAAAACCATACCTCCTCCAATGATAACCTTATCACACTTATCAAGAAGAGCCTCAAGAACAGTAATCTTGGAAGAAACCTTGGATCCTCCAACAATGGCGGCCATGGGCTTTTCTCCGGAGGTAACAGCTCCATCAAGGTATTCAAGTTCCTTGGCAAGAAGGAATCCAGAAACAGCTGGCTTCAAGAATTTGGTAACACCCTCGGTGGAAGCGTGGGCACGGTGGGCAGTTCCGAAAGCATCATTGACGAAAAGGTCGAAAGGAGCGGCAAGCTTCTCAACGAACTCAGATTCGTTCTTGGTCTCCTCCTTGTAGAAACGGGTGTTCTCAAGCATAAGAACATCTCCCTCAGAGGCGGCGCCTACCAAGGCAGCAACTTCCTCTCCGATACAGTCGGGGGCGAGTTTGACATCCTTTCCGAGGAGTTCTCCCAAACGTTCGGCACAGGGTCCAAGGGAGAATTTGTCCTCAGGTCCATCCTTAGGACGTCCCAAGTGAGAGCATACGGTGACGATGGCTCCTTTCTCTACAAGGTATTCGATGGTGGGTACAGAAGAACGGATACGGGTATCATCGGTGATTTTCTTTCCGTCAAGGGGAACGTTCACATCACAACGGATAAGAACTTTCTTTCCCTTAAGGTCAGCATCGGCAAGATCCTCAATGGATTTCTTGGCCTCAAGCTCAACACTGGCCATACGTCCTCCGAAAGCTGTTCATAAAGAAAAAATGAGGCGTTAGCACACAAATAAACAAAGAAACCAAAACTTTTGCAACAAGTTAAACACCATGCATTGTCGAGGAGGAATGAGATGAGAAAGAGGGGGGATACATCTAGAACATCCATCTCATGAGAAAGCATATTTGAGTGCTAGAATTCCAGAGGGGATAATTTCGAATGCAATTGCAACAATTTTCTTTGTCATAAAAGCAATCGTAACTGTTCTCACTGCTACATCTGTTGCCCATTGCCGAGGAATCCTGCATACATCCGAATCTCACAATTATTGTAATGCAATGTTCCACGTCTCATTTGTCATTCTATTTCATATGGAATTCAGTAAATGAGAATATTCTTCTCCCCATAATATATATATACCCCCTTTCTCACTCAATGCATTCCCTCCATTCCAATCCATCCCTCAACAATAGAACTTTGATTCATCTTACCAGGAGCAGGTACGAAAGCAGAAGCTTGGGTAGAAAGAGCAAGAGCAAGAAGAACTTTGGAAACGAATTTCATTTTGGAATATTGGTTGTGTGTGAATAGAAGTGACAAGTGATAGATTGTGAGTATGAAAAAGATTACTTTTCAAAAGTCTCCCCACGAAACACGTCAATCTATAATTCCCATTTTCGATCGCGTACGTACGTATTTATTTAGAACAAGATCGCGAATACGTATCTTTGGAATTGTATTTGTGGTTACTTACGTATGATATATAGGCATTCGACTCTTTTTTCTACGTATAGAAGAATCCCATCGTGCTTCGATGGATTTGGATGCGTATGTTCCAATAGTTACGTTCCACATCCATGAGGAAATGGCTCATCAGTTGACTTACGTACCCTTTCTTAGAGGAAAGCAGGTGAAATGATCGTATATTATGACTTTGTTAGTATTATTTCTTTCCCACTTGACACGAAGATGCAAAGCTTTGAAACGTACTTAAATCGACGCCATGGTCTTCCATTAGACGAAGTATTCCTAAATAACATGCAAGGAAAGCGGCATCATTGATTGTACATACGTGATGTCAGTATAAGTTTTTAGATGATAATACGTCATGATTGCCGATTACATAGGCCCATTTCCACAGCTCTATCATGTGTGGAAAGGGTTTCCAACCCGTCCGTCGTGTACAAGTTTCGTGTTTTTTTTGAAAACATTGATTATTTTATGATAAAATTGAAAAAAAGGGGAAAAGACGTGTGTATCAAGTTCTACTTGTGCTTCTTACCTGCTGTTTTCAATTCTGAATCATTTGAACTAATTTTAACATAAAATGCTCCGACTACATCGATTCCGGGTATGGACAAATTCTAGAATTCCATAATAGAATAGCCCAACACATTGCTAACTATCCAACCATTCAAAACAGTGAGAAAATAAAAATGATATGATTGATTAGCCAATCTGGTCACTTAATATTTTTACAAGGAGGGTAAACATATGAATTTTTTTTTTCATAATGTAATGATATCTCACAAAAGTTATGGTTATTTTCTGTTTCGAAGGTCATGATGAGCACTTCTTTTCACATCTAAAAGATGTTTTCGTGTATACCCAAATTTGGTATAAATTGGGATGGTAGCTTCTTAGCACCTTGTAAACTATTACCAAAACATATTGCATGTGCACTTATTTTAAACAAATGAAATAGTTCCATTTGAAAAGTGGGCACTTATCACAAATAAATAAAATGGTATCATTGTGGTGTTAGGTAAGAGAATTGGTGGATTGGAAACAAAATAAGTTGTGTTTCTACATTGATTTTTTGCTCAACATCATATATTATGTAAATATTTCCTAAACAAAAATAATTGGCATTTCTCAAGTTTACTAGTAGAAGATGGAGTCAAAGAGACAGGTTATCATTGTCAACCTTGTCAGAATTCTCCTTACATGTTATGTTGCTATCATGTGAGTCATAGGGGATAACAATGAATTTAGTATGCATTGTTGCAGAAGCTATAAAATGTGCCAAGACTTGCTACTCCAGGTTCAAATTAGTAGCCATTCACAATTTGATTTATTATCTTCTGATAGCTGAGTGAATTTGAAAACTTCAAACTCGAAACAACAGTCAGGTCGCACAGGTCGCACCTCTAAAAGCTTTGGTAAATACTGTACCAAATGCTACATCTGGTATTGCTGGTAATACAATCAGGAGACCAGAATCACCAGCGCGACCAAAAGATCCCCCACCAGCAGAAGAAGAAACAAAGCTTCCTGCTGTGGCTCAACCTGGTCGTCAATTGACCAGTACATATGGAGGTGGCGAAAGAACTTTTGTGTCTCAGCCTGGTCATGTATCGACTAGCATATTTGGAGGTGGTGAAAGAAATAGTTTTTCCCAGCCTGGTCATTAATTGACCAGTATATTTGCTGGTCTAAGACGTGGTGTAGTTCAACATGGTCACCAATTGACCAACAGTGCATTTGGTGGTGAAAAAAATAGTTTTTCCAAGCCTGGTCATCAATTGACCAGTCGAATTCAAATCAGTGGTGGTCCTCAACTGACCAATAATTATGGTTATGAAATGACCAATCAACAATCTACTAGGAATTATGATTATAGTGTATCTCAGCATGGTCATAATTTGACCAGTAGTGGTTTTGGAGGTTAAAGAACTTGGTTTTCCAACCCTGGTAATCAATTGGTCAGTGGAATTCAAAATTATAGGAATTTCTCTCAGGGTGGTGGTCATGAACTGACCAATGATTATGGTTATGAAATGACCAATCAACGATCTAGGAATGATGATTTAAATGTGAATCATAGTGACAATCATGATCATGGTTCAAAGAGGAACTATGAAAATGTAATGGGCCGTAAATGGAGCTTGAAAAAGAGAACTAAGCATTCTTATCTTAGTTCAGAACATGGTCCTTCTCATGGTTCAACCAGAAACCATCGAAACAGTGGAAGGTATGATTCAAACTATGAATCATTTCCAAACTAGTTAACTAACTTCAATAGAAGTTATGGTCATCATAGTTGTAGTGACTATATCAAGAAACCCATGAAATTTGAAACAAAGTATAATTTCAAACATTGCATTGTTGGTCGACATGAACCATGTATTTTTTTCAATAAAGAAATGAGACATTATCTTATTGATCATAATTGTGATCATAATATCCAGAGAGACATTCGTGAGAAATGGAAACTAATTTCATTTGAGATGCACGAAATGATAGATGAATATCTATCTTCCAAAGAAAATGAGATGACATATCATTTCGAAGATGATTTTTGTGAATCAGACTTAACTGGTGAAGATGGTTTTTTCAACTCCTTTCCTTATTCAGACCATTTTAGGGAAGTGAGGCAACCACTTGATACTCTAGTCTCTTGTATTAAAGACTATGTGAGATGTAGACATGATGGTATGCCTGTCATAAAGGTTCCTATGAACCTTTATGAAAGAGTAACAAAGCATCTTTGGTCCTCAGACCAAATTGTTGATACGAAGAAACGTATTAAATTTACTGATAATATGAAACTACAAAGAATGTTTTACATTCTTTCTGAACATTTGGTGTACGTTGATTTAACACCAGAACATCGTCAATCATGGACGAGTTATAGTGATATGATGATTGATTTTTGT
>Ga0209092_10002744_pt1 | contig 15881 bp, 10 predicted proteins | sample FraStrMetagenome_FD_187446 | JGI IMG/M metagenome (GOLD analysis project Ga0209092, IMG submission 187446) | Marine eukaryotic phytoplankton communities from Arctic Ocean - Fram Strait ARC3M Metagenome (SPAdes) (version 2) | ecosystem: Environmental > Aquatic > Marine > Oceanic | place: Fram...
TGGAAATGCGAGATTTCTTTTTTTTTTTGTAAATTTTGCAAATAATCATCGGATTTTCTGCTTGGAAGGTTTACCCGTGACCAGTAGTCAAGTTGCAACTTGTATCTCACCACATTCTCACTCGACTTATTGGACGAGATTGGGCTTAGGGGAGGACTCATTTGCCCATGGTAGATTCCGGTATAGTTGAATGTATGTGCACTAGACAGAATATAGCCTGTGTATTGATTGGAGGATAGGAGCTGAATGGTTCCAATTTTTCTTTGAAGATCACTGTATTGGGGCCAACTTCGGAAACTGGCTCTACTTCTCTGGGGTTGGAGCAGATCCAAAGAATCGACAGTTTCGTATTATCTCCCAGCTCAAACGGTATGATCCTCTATATGAGTATATCAAGAAGTGGCTGCCAGCACTTCATACGAAGGGTCTTGAATATGTGTTTCGTCAATGGAATTTCGAAATAAAAGGTTTTGAAGATCCTATTGTCGATCCTAAAACGCAGTAAACATGGCAAGACTTGAAGATACTAAAGGACAACGGTACACTATCGTGATTAAGTTGAGTCTTATGATAGACATCTCGTCCAACCAAATTTATAAACCGGTGGACTCGAAATGCCGCGTAGACCAGTAGTGTGATCTTTGTTGAACATCCGCCGTTCATTGCTAGAGAAATCAAGTATAACATATAGTCGTTAAGAGTGATAGTAAGCTATTTTACATATTTCATGTGTGTCTTTGGAGTATTGCCCGCACTCGATTTGAGTGCCTATCTTTTTCAGATGGATACAGAAACGTAATTGTCGCGATCATTCGCAAAGTAGCAACCTTCTTATCATACTGATATAGTTTGCCGAATATTGCTACAAATACATTTCAAAATTGCTGCTACCAATTTTTGACTTTTCAACCAGGAATCATCAACTATATCCTCGTCACCTTCTTTGTACAAAGCATTCTTCTTCGCAAAGAACCCACATTAATTATTAGGGAGTGCAATTTTGACACGGAAAAGAGAAGACCAAAGTTTCCCTGTTACAAATAATTCATCTTCTTTATCAGTGATAGAAATTCCATTTAAAACATTAGAACCGGGTGGACGCGGGACAAAAAGGTCTTTGAAGTCATATACTTCCATTACCGAGCCTGTATCAGGGTCAATAGCTACAACGTAATCTTTAAACCAGACGTTAGCAAATACACGACCATGAACAAATTCTAGCTCGTTCAAATTCAAAACTGGTTTTCCATTTTTATCCAAAACTGGAAGTCTACGTTTTTCTTCTAATGTTTCAGGGTCCCAAAAATGAAGAAATTCTGTTCCGTCACTGACAATTAACTCATTTGAGATAGGATCCTGAGTGATGCCCCAGCCTACCATATTTCGTTTTTCAGAAGATATAATTGAAACCAAACATAAGTGAAAATAAAATAAAAGCCTTACCCTGGTTTTTATACGTCGAAAATTCAAAAGTTCTTATTACGGAAAAATCATTAGGGTTGTAAATGAATCCTTTCCTTTTCTTCCATGTTACTTGAATGAGAGTATCGTTCACTGCATTATAAGTTACTCCTTCGCCAAAATACGTGTCAGGTATGTCTACGGATGACAAAACCTTGCCAGTTGATGGATCTAACTCTAAAACTTTTGAACGAGTATATCTGCCCGTAGTCTCGAATAATCTACCATTATGATAAGTAAGCCCCTGTGTGAACGATGTTTTATCATGCGGATACTCTTTGATTATCTCATAATTAATTCCATTTTCCGTCCAGGTACCTAAACTACTTTCGCTCACACTTACGTTATTCACAACTGAATTTTCTTCGTTTTTGATGCTGTTTTCCATATCGTTCGTGTTATCCGTGACTGTATCTTTTCCATTGCTGTTATCGCTATCCGCATCACTAGTGTTATTTGAGTCTACTTCATCTCTATTTTTATCATGTGACCCCTTTTCATGTTTAGACGGGTGATGTGTATATGCAGTTGCATTTATATTCGAATCCAAATGGGCATGAGAGTTTTCCCATTCGTCCCAAGCCTTCTTTGCATTACTAGACTCAGTTGGAATCTCATTATCTGACAAAATAGAGTGTGAATCGCTCAATTCATCGCCAGCTCCGGTCTCATTATTAGTCACAATGCCACTACTATGTTCATAATCATTGTCGCTAGCACCAAATAATCGCCATCCCAAATCTGAGTAGGTTGCAACAAGCACTCCAGCAATCAAGAATACTGCTGACACGGTTGACATCACCAACATATATTTCTTTAACCGAGAATTCTTTTTTTCTTTCACAAGAACCCTCGCAATGACGGCATCGCCCTCTTCAATAGAAAAAGCCGATGGTTCACTTGATCGAAGTTTATCATCTGCAGGGAACGGAAGTTCATCGTCGTGCTTCATCATCTTTCTAGTTTCGAGATGCACTGGACTTGACTTTTGACTTGATGTAATGTATGTGCGCAACCGATATCAATGTAACAATGCTTAAATATAAATGACACTGAAATATAACCCAGGCTATCCTGTCCCAGTTTGCTATATATTCCAGCCTTACTTCTATTATTGAGATTAAACTCTCTCTCTCTCTTTCTTTCTTTCTTTCTCTCTCAATCTCTAAGCTTTTTGAGAGATAGAATATATACTCTATGGTATTTTTTTGAAAGAAGATGGATGCTCGTCAATTAAATACAGCCAAGATAGGTTTTAAAAATATAAATATTATATGCTATCTATAGGAATACATACGCTGAGACCTGAAATGCGAATAAGACGCGGATAAAGTCGCAGTGAAACTATTTATATAAAGAAACAGAGTGAATGTGGATCTCAACTGAGAGGTTGTTATTTTTATTTACAGTCTCTTGCAGGCAGAAAGATATAAATGTATCAAGTTAGTAAATGTACATGGTATGTATGTTTTCGAATAACCATCCATTTCGGCATGTCTACTATGGCATGAGATGAGTGAAGATTTTTGTCAAGTTCCATTATGTAGTGACGCAGTGGTACGAAATTGAAACAAACGTTCTCTGTAGAAGGGCGAAAAAAATGAACTCTAATACGCGTTGGCGTCAGAGAATTGTCGTCAGAATTCGCATTGCTTAAACATCTTTGGGGATTAAATTCGAAACACAAAGACTCGTGCCATTTCCCCTTAAACACACAATTGGATACACAGCAGCAGTTGACAACCAATACATACGGAAATTATTTTCTTAAGATCACCGGCCTACCAAACATCATATACGCAACACAATTTTGAAAATGGGCCTAGGAGGTAAGAATTATTGTTCATTGTTACCACTGATGTTGCCACGCCTCTGCTACACCTTGACAACCTTGCTGGCACAAAACGTTCTTCAGGTTGCGTTCAGGCCAGCATAGCTAGTAGGTCTGCTGTGTGGACCGCTGGGATGCATAAAATTTTCCTCGCAGAATGAACGTTGCTTTCGTTATATAACCTCGGGGCTTTATGTTATGTTTGCTATATTTTTAAGTCCCAATAAGTAATTTTTGTCGATAAAGTCCTGTCTTCTTAAATATTACAAGAGATCTCTGGTCAATTACATAACGGTTGTATGTGCTTGAGATTCTTTTACACGGGCTTGACCCCTCTACCGCATTTTTACGGAAGCATGATCATAATGCACAAAATAAGTCAATTTTGAGCATACAAACCAGACTTCTAACATGATTTCTTTATCTTTTTCTAAAACTAATTATGCTTTCTTTCAAAGATGAAGACAGTGCAAAATCGTCAGTCCCAGCCAGTGCTCGTAAGCAGCCACTGGTGACGAAACCTTCCGTCAAGCGAAAGGGCGCAGGGCGGAAACGCAAAAGCGGTAATGAGCACAAACCAAAACGTCCTCTCAGTGCCTACAACTATTTTTTCAAGGCTGAGCGTGAACGAATCATTGAGGCGGTCGCAGCAATGGAAGAAGCGAAGAAAAAAGGTATAGATTTGGACATGGATAAGTTAAAGGGCGGAATGAGGGATTTTGAAGACGATCCGCTCTCCTTTCGTGCTCTTGGCAAACGCATTGCCGAACGATGGAAGAACTTATCATCTGAGGAACTTGAAAGCTATAAGAAACTTGCCGACGAGGATACTGTCCGCTACAAGAAAGAGATGGAGGTATATCGAAAGGAGGAGGAAGAACGTAGGAAGGCTGAAAAGCTTGCAATGAGAAAGCTTAAAGAAGCGGCAAAGAGGGCAGCAAAGCTTCAAGCCCAGCAAACAGCGCAGGCACAGGCGCAACAAAAAAGATCTCAAAAGTCTATGGTGGTTTCAGGAGATGGAATGGGTCATCAAGTTATGCAAGGGAGGGGTGGTGCAGGTGGAGCTTATGGAGGTTATGTTGGACCTCGCGGTATGGATGGTGTTGGGCGCATGGGTAATATGGACGGAGGAAGCATGGGAATGGGTGGACATATGGGTTTGGGTATAGGAGGTGGACATATGGGAATGGCTGGAGGTAACATGATGGATCGTGGAGGGTACAGCCAGCAACAATTCGGTAATCGTGGTGGGGGAATTTACAACGAAGGCATGGTGGATGAAAGAGGTCCCACGGGTACAGGTTTGCAAGTGGGTGAGCAAGGCATGAATAATAGCCAAGGTAGAGGCACTATTGGAGAGCTTATGCAGCAGGGTGGCGGTGGTGGAAACTTCGAATACCGTGGCGGCGGAGTGGATCCACAGATGCGTGGCGGAGGCGGCGGTGGTCAGTTCATAGAAGAAGGCATAAACGGCCAAGGAGGATCAATTATGCAAGGAGGAGGTAATACGTTCGATGGTAATCCCGGTTACAATCAGATTACGACTTATCATACAAACTCGGGAAACCCCATGCCAACGTATGGTAACATTGGTACCACGTATATGTCCCAGTCCATTCCGTTCGGGAGCACGATTCAAGGTATACCACTCGGAAATCAGCAAGTGGGATATGCTCCCATGACTATGTATGGCGGAGGCAATGAACAAATCGTTTATGAGCACGTAAACCCTGGTGTGGGAATGAACGATCATTTCCAGCAGGGACCAGCAGGATCTCAACAGGAAATATATGTTGTTCATCAGGGAGGACCACCTTCCGGGGTAGGTGGAAACATGGGTGGTGGTGGTCCCATGCAGGGAGGTCCGATGCAGCAGATGCAAGGTGGAGGTATGGGTAGTGGTAATATGCAAGGAGGCCCCATGCAGCAGATGCAAGGTGGAGGTATGGGTAGTGGTAATATGCAAGGTGGAGGTATGGGTGGCGGTCCTATGGCAGGAGGCCCCATGCAGCAGATGCACTTCGGAGGCGAGGGAGATGGTCCTCCACAGATGCAAGTTGGCGGTGGTGGTGCTCCTGGTGTTGGTGATCAATACTAAACTTGTGTAGATATTGGTGTCCGGATGGCTCTAACGTAAAACTTCGGACCTTTGACGAGTGTACGAAAAGTAACAAAAGTGGCAATTGATATAAGAATGCTAGTCGCCTCTGCAATTTTTGTTACTTGTGATTAATGGATAATTGGCATATTCATTTCGTCCGTGATCTTCCTTTAAATTGGTCGAAGATAATTGTCTAATACTTAGTATTATTGTTTATTATTGAAAAAGTGGTGCGTGTTTGGATTCAGTGTATAATTGTAAGTACTTGTTGCGATCTTATGGTACAGTACGCTCAATAGGAGGAAGTAAATGCAACCGGGCAGGTGATGTAATATGATATAACTTTATGTCAAATTTACAGAGAAACTTTGGCAACTTTACCGCGTAGTGATGTATTGCGTCTCCCACAAAAATATTATCCTTTGAAACAACTGGATACTAATAATAGGTCGCACAGACTTTCTTTTCTTTTTATCAATATCACTGCAATCAGAGAAAACGGTGATATAACGTGAATTCCTTCACATATTCAGATTTGCTTGGCCTTTGGTTTCAAAAAATTTAGAAGAAATACTCTATTCCTCGAGAAAGAAGTTGTCTAAATGTTCAACAAACTTTCGAGGATTTCGTTCTGCTTCTTTTCGCATTGCCTTAGCTGTAGCTTCGTGGCCTATGCGCTTTGTCTCTTCATTTATGAATCTATTTCTTAAAGATATTTTCCATGCCAATTCGTTTTGACCAACCTCAATGCAAAGGCCCGGTCCATCAGCAAAGCTGCTGCAAAGCAACATTAACCCTTCCGCATGAGCCTCAGCTGAAAGGAATGTGTCCCTGTCTTCCCTTATAGAGTCCCTTGTCCCTTTCAAAAGCTTACCGCAACACGTTAGACAATTGCCTCTCCTACAATCATGCGGTACCTGAAAATGCAGACCACTTCTCTCTAGAGCCGAGAGCAATGTCTCGTTCTCTCTTGCAAAAATAAATTTTTCTTTCCCATCCATTATCACGAGTACCTCATATTCCTCAACTGTACTACGATCTTGTCGATTGTTATCTCTTAAAGAAAACTTTCTATGCAAGCTCTTAAAATGAGCCACTCTGCTATTCACTCCAGTTCCTACGAAGGAAGATGATACGAAATATGACCTTTGTCGCCCTTGGAACGACAGTAAACAAACTGGAACAATGAATAGAGTTCTTACTAGCACCATTATCGTCATCGCCATCATCTTTAAAAATGCACTAACAAAAGTTGCAACAACAAAGAACTTCAACAAACGAATGAATGAGATGAAAACAAGCAACCTGTAAAATTTTGGTTGCAAAAATATGCAGTTGCTAACAAATCAAATAAATAAGTGTACAAAAAGTTGAAAGAAATGCTCTCTTGCGTTAAGAAAGAGCGATAGAGAGAGAGCTTTATGTAGGTCCTTTTGAAATCAGATAGGAAGCACGGAGCATAGAGCATGGAACCGAATGATAAAAAAAGTGTACCGATACGATACATGATACATGTGATATAAAAATATTTGTGAAGTTCCGTGTTACGTGTGGTCATGTAGTGGTCACGTGACTCATATGTGTGGTCATGTGCCGGGTGCATGATGCATGATGCATAACGCAACATACCGATACATACGTAGAAAATCGTATAGCTACACTTATACAGCTTACAGCTATTTACCTATTGTACTCGTTCCCGGTTAACATATTGTTTCACGTATACTTATGTACTACCTATCTTCAATATCTGACTGGATGAGTGGAAAAAATCGACCACTTTTTCACGTTTCCCGAAACATCGGGAGTCCGGGGTGGAAGAGAGATTTCTGAAAAAACTAACAGTGTTGTAAAAATATACTCTTCAAAAAGAGTCTAGATGATAGTCAGTTGCAAGTTGCAAGTTGCAAGCACACTCATAATATATTTTAATATGTATATATATATATAACAACATGGCAGATAAAACATCATGCAGCATTGACTACTCCAAATGGGACCGCATTGAAGACAGCGACGACGAACACGAAGAGGGGGCACCACCACCACCCATGACATTGCAACAACAACAACAAGAAAAACAACAAGAAAAACAACTTTTTAAAGAAAACGAGAAAGCAAACACTTCCTTGTTAGAAGATAGCAGATTGCAAGTGCCATCCAATTCCAACAGCGGATTTTCTACTAAGAAAGGAACTGAAGAAGGTCGATATCGATTCGAATATGAGGGTCGGTTAATTTATGAGTGGGAACAGAATTTGGATGAAGTGAATATTTATGTAGTTGCTCCTCCAAATGTGAAAGCTGCACAGATTGATTGTGGAATACAAAGTGAGCATGTTCGTTTGGGAATTGTCGGGGCGGATCGGTATTTTTTGGAGGAACGGACGTTTTCGAAGGTAGTCGTAGCTGAGTCGAGTTGGTTTCTAGCGGATGGTGTGATTCAAATTGTTTTGAGTAAGGCGCATCGTGGTCTGACGTGGGAAAGTGCGCTTTTGGGACATCATGGCAAGGGCATTGTGGATCCATTTACGAAGCAGAATATACAAAAGGATATGATGATCGAACGTTTTCAGGAGGAGCATCCAGGATTTGACTTTCGTGGAGCGGATTTTAATGGCACCGTTCCGGATCCGCGGACTTTCATGGGTGGTATTGGATATAAATAAATTCATGTTTCCATATTCTGAAGGAGAAGCAGTTTTCATCCATTGTCGCAATTTGAAATATACATTTGAAGTTTACGTTGTTAGAGGTTCCTGTCATTGATCCTACGCTTGTAGAACATGATGAGTTTTCATTCATAGTGTGCTTTCGCGCAACTTTGTCGTTACGTTTAACAAAGTAAGGTGGCCGCACATCAAGAGAGGTAATTTGCATCTGTTGCAAAATCTCTTTGTGTACCAAAAAATATTTCACACGTAAATTATTTGTAAGTAAACTAAATTTTGGGAACTGCAATCAAGTTAGTAGTTTCAAAAATTTGAAACCTAAGCGTAATCCATACTTCTTTAGGGCGTCTTACTTCTTCCAATATTTTTTATTCCAGTACTTGAGCCAGACATAACAGTACTTAAATCAGCGTCCTCATTAATAATCCCTTCCTTCATTAAGAATTTGAGTTGACTTTCACGTTGCCTTTTTTCGCGTTCGGCAAGAGACATCGGGCCAACTGGCGTCGGCGCCGAAGGATCTGCCACTTTGACACCGAGTGGAGAATTGTCAATGATTGAGGTTACCTTGTCTCCGAATTTATCAAACATGCTAACACTCTTTTTCTTCGTTACCGACACGCTTCTCGATGGTTTATCCGCTTCAAGCCGCGCTCTCTGGGCGATACTTAGTTTCATGGATGCTGAACTCTGTACACTACGATCAGACCGAACGCCACGATCATTTCGTACATTCACTGAGCTGGTTTCCCGTCGATCATTTTTCTGTAATACTGGCGCTGATTCTGACCGCTCAATTGGATAGATATGTGATTGACGTTCGTTATAAGTTTGTAGGCGTTGGTTCGTTTCATACTCAGAAGTGTTTGAGATTCCACTTTTCGGTGTCTTTGTTGACAAACATGCATGACTTATGTCTTCTGTCGTTAATTCACTCATATTCCCCCGACTGTACTCGCTATATGCACTGTCGCTATCAGCATCGTCGTGTTCAGTTTCAATATCCGTTCGTTTGGATTGTGGTCGTGGTGGACGATTTGGATCGACTCGATTGTTAATACTATTCATTGTCCCATTATGCGAATCGACATGTGCCTTTATATGTTGATGAGAATATTGATGGCTTTGGCTGTAAGAACCTAGGGACATTGTTTCGATCATCGTATCAAAGTTCCTCGATTGCGTTTTAAGTTGTTCATCCTTCCAACGATTACGTTCTTTTTGCGTATCCAACTCCAACTTCGCTTTCTCGGTTTGCAATTTCTCCTTATTCAACTCTGAAGTGACTGTATTAAGCTGTTTTCTAAGCTCTAAAACCTCGTTTTTCAAAATTTTCTTATGTTGAGACAATTCCTGTAATTTGCTTTTCGACGAAGCTTTATAAATTCCAAATTCCATGCTTTTCGCCTCAATCTCTCTCATCTTAGATTCATTGTCTAATCGACTTTTTTCTAGTAATTTTTCTAGTGCAAAGATTCGTTCATTGAAACGTTTCGTTTGCAACTTGTGTTCCTCTTTCGTCTGAGATATTTGAAGTTTAACTCGATCTAGCTCTTCGTTCGCTTCAGTATTGCCTACTGAGAGATTCTCTTTCATACTTTGCAGTTCACCAGCCATTTCAGCTTTTTCTTGCTTGACAAGTAGCGCATGAGATATAAGAATATCCAATGCTTGTTGTACGCCACCACTTAACAAACTGGCATTATTCATGTGAACGCCTTGGTCATCATGCATTCTACTGGAAAGTTCCTTTAACAATTGATTGCCACCCAATGATTCCAAGACGTTCGCAATTTTATCGTACAGCTCACGTTTGGATTCTTCTGTAATAGAGCGAATGTTATAAATTTGCGCCTCGGCATCTTTTTTGCCTTGATCCGCCTCATTTATCAAGTTATTAAGATTTGCCAACTGAATAGGGAAACTATCTGTAATTTGTTTATACGCATCCTTCTCATCCCGAACCATGTAAAATCGATCGAAGAGTAAAGCCCTTGTCCAATCCAATACTTCGTTCGACGTGTCAGCCTGAAAATAAAAGCTTCGAAGGTTTGGGTTAATTTTCGCATCCGGTGCCAACTCCATCAAGAAATGGGACCCATCGATAGACGAGAGTACTGGTTGAATATCCACTTCACGATTCACTCCAGTGTAACAATCCAAATCAATAATACCAACAGGCGCACTACTATAACCAACGCTCTTAGGAGCAACAACCGGAGCTGGACTCGTTGCAGGTGTATCCTGGGCACACCACCCACTAGTCACACTCGCAGCAGCTCCATCCGCACTAAACTTCTCTTCGGATTCATCAATCTCATTCAAAACCGTCGCATAATCATCGGCATCTCGTACATTGTAATAATTCTCAACATCATCATCCCCAGCCGACGGCTCACTATCAAAATAATACAAAAAGGTGTGCGGCACCACACAGCACCAGCGTCGTTGCCACTTATTCGATTCATTCCGCTTATACAACCAACCGCTCTTCGTAGCCAGCCGTGTCATACACTCCGGCGTACGAGGCGGGGCAGATTTAATGGTACACGTGGTATTCAAGTTGCTTAAGAAGGGATGCCGTTGAAGTGTCGTGGGCAAAGCACGGATGGACATTCGTTTGGCATCTTCCGAGGCCTGTGAGATGTGTGCTGTGAGACCTTGTTTGGCTGCACTCATGGCTTGGTTTTAATTGGTTTGGTTTTAATTTGATTTCTTGTCTGTTTCAACAACAACACTCGAATTGAATGAGTTTAAGGGTGGAATATTGTGTCTTCAATTCCTCTTTTTTTTTGAGTCGAGAGTCGAGATTGTGGAGGGCAGAGAGCAGGTGAAAAAGTTTGGCGCTTTGGAAGTTGAAGCAGGAAATTCTGTTTAATTTTCAGAGTTCCTGATTCGATTTGTAATTGTATTGGATATATACGTAGATGCAGTATTTCCACCCGATATGGTCAATGGCCAGGGGATTTTCGATGCAGATATCGTTTTTGGTTTTGTGTATATGAATGAATCTGCTTCTGTTGGGGGTTTTGGGTTGTCCTATCTCTCTCTCTCTTTCTCTCTGAGGAGGCGTTAAACGGGTTGTAAATGTAGAACGGCAATGACGGGAAGAAAAAGAAAGTTCACTATCGGGCTGGCGCGGAGTCCTGTTTGGTTTTATGAGGAATTTTCATGTGTGTGACAAGAATTGGTACATGTACATGTACGTACATGGTACATGTAGTACGTAGGAGATAGACAGTACTGCAGCTGCTCCCTTTCCCTTTCCCTTTATTGCCGAATGATATTTCGAAGTAATTTCTTTTGGCGATTTTACATAGCATATGAATAAAACAATTTTACTGCCGGACTCTTAACTCTTAACACACAACAAAGAATCATTCTCTTCAAAAGAAAAATAATAGTTCGAAGTACATAGAGCACTCAAGAATTAGAAATTGTTTTCGAAGGAGTGTGGGAAAGGATTCTAGAATGATACAAGCGAAATTCTGAACGTCACCAAAATAGTTTACTGAGCAAATACGGAAATGGACGGATTACTACGCTTTTAAACAATGAGTACGAACAGTGAGATTGAATGTTGGAGGCTATAAACCAACTAACGATTGCTATTTATTCAATGCTCGTGAAAACTCCCCCGTTCGCGCACTCGCGGATTTCGCAATTAAAAAATGACATTTGTTAGATTTCGATGATTGATTGATGCGCTATTTTTCACCTGTTCATTAATAATATAACCGATAGAAATACTCACAGAACATAAGCACTGTTTTCACAAGTATTTTATTGCGCAATTGGAATGGCGGATTTTGAGATTTTAGGAGGTAAATCCTGAAAGCTAAAACATTTGCGTAATTTGTAATTTTCCGCAATGGTTGCGCAAAATTGCGCAGGATATAGTCTTTTCAAGACCCTACATCTCTTTTTCTCCTCACTTCATTTACGCATTACTTGTTGGATTACTTGTTGGATTAAATGGAATTACTTGTATATTACGAGTCGACCTCGTTCAAGAAAGATAGTTTAACGTGTCTACCGAAATGTACATTTGTGTACGCTTTACGGAGTACGTACAACTACAAGAGGCATCAACAACATTGTTTGAAATCCAATATAACCTTAGTAAACGCTGTCTCTCTCTCTCTAGAGTTTGTTATTATTTATAGGACCTCTATTGTATTTTTCTTAATTTGTTACCAAAAATATTTTTGAACAAAACCAAAAGCCATTCCACTCCAAACCATCCCATTTCCCATCTCTATCCTCTCCACTCTGCATGTACATAATAATACCCCGACAGTATATTTGCGATGCACGCACGACTCGGATGAAGACTTATATTTTCCTTATATCGGTACATGTATTAAATACATGTATTATTTTTTTCTGAGAGATCATATTTTAGTTGTTAGGTATTACGCTAATTTTCTTCTCGCTACATTCATATGATTCTTTATGTCAACGAGGTTCGGAACTTATGTTGGTCTAAATATTATTGTATTATACCTTTTTTCTTATTTTTTACCGGAACGATCATTAATATATCGTAAAACATTCTAATATTATTCGAATTTACTTATAGTGTTTATGATATTGGACTCATACGAAGAACCTGTTTACTGTGTAGCGTAGCGTAGCGTAGATCTATTTTAATACACTCTAGATTCAAGTCTCTAGACTCTAGATCCACATTCCACCACCGGAAAAGAAACAAGATGCCAGATGCCACGCGTAGCCAGAGAAAAACTCCACGGTGGAAGGTATCACAAAAAATGTAAACCGAATAACGACAACGACGACAACAAAATATCTTTTCTTTTTCATCATCATCATATCCTTTCCAACACACACCACTTCTATTACTACTAATACTACTGCAACTACAATGGATTTCGAAAGTCATGAAAACGAACCTCATCCGCAATCTGTGGAAATACCAGTAGATGAAGCTGCTACTTTAGTGGACACGACCGACGTCACCAACGGCAATTCTTCTGTTCCGGCGGACATGGCACGCAAACGCCGAATGGCACTGCGAAAACAGCAACAGGCCAAAGCACTGGCACAGCAACAACAACAACAGCAGCAGCAGCAGCAGGAGGAATTTCATGCGGAACCGATGACGGCATGGACAGCAACAGCTGCTGCAACGGATGACGACCAGCAGGATCTGAACGTGACGGCGGATGTGGATGGTAATTCAGTGTCTAACGGCAATAATAGTAATCATAATAATGGCAGTAGTAATAAAAAGCAACGGTTTGTGCCGAAGTATGTTCCGGATGTTCCCATGACGAAGGAGCAGACGGCGGCATGGAGGAGGGAGGCGAGGAGGGTGCGGAATCGGCAGTCTGCTGCGGCTTCGAGGCAGAAGACGAGGCATCGTATTACGGAGTTGGAAGAGCAGTGTACATTTTGGGAGACGAAGTATAAGGATTTGGTTCATAAGATTTCTAAGTATGAGCAAAAGAATGATTTGCAGGTTCTGTCGGAATTATTACAAATGCATAGCAAGGATGATGTGGAAAATGGTGATGGAGAGTTGAAAACGAATGGAGAGGGTCCTTTGTTTTATGCAGCGGCTGAACAGGTACCACTTGTAGATGCAAATAGACAAGACGGAGTCTTGCATTCGGATTTGGCGACTAATTTTAATCAACCAACAATAAACAATTCAGGGATAGTATAGGGGTAGAGTCGCGGTTACAGGAAGAAAAGCCGAATCAAGAACGGATCATAATTTGAAATGTCGATTGAGTATATCACGCACGGCTTGATCATGTATGGGAAAAGGCTACAGCTATGGGGTGTATTTTTTTACTTTGATTGGGCTGAACTTAGTCGCAATATGTATTGTAGTGTCATATTTTAGCTTTTGTGTGTGCCCAAACGGCTGTAAAATGAAATAATATTTTTGAAAATGCTCTTTGGCAATAGATTCGTGATAATTATTGTGCTCTCTACGCATATTTAATATTTCTGATATGAATTCGAGACCACGTAACAAAAAATATGTGCATTAGTGTGTTCGTGGAATGTTGTCAGACCTTGGAGAGACATATACCTCGTATATACAACAAGAAACTAAGATATCGTAGTAGAGAGCGATAATAATGATGTTTGCTATCCGTTGGCTTTTCGAATACCCGTAGTCCTTTTAAATTATCTTTTCAAATTGAGGACGGAAGCTATTTGACGTTATCTCTTCTTAAACAACTACTCTTATCCTTAATATTTCGAAATGCGGTAGTGAAGCAAATACACCTGGCAATATCCCTGAAATTTGATTATTGCTTAAATCTATCTCGCGCAAAGAAACCAGATCCATTAAAAGTGGCAAAGATCCTACCAAATTGTTATTCGACAAGCTAATGATTTGAAGTGACACCATACCAAATAGCTCAGAAGGTAGTGCATCTTGTAAGCTGCTATCATTCTTGTATAAGTATTGAAGAGAAGAAAAGTTGGACACCTCCGATGGTATCGAAGATTCCAAAGAACCATCATTACCACTTATATCTAGGTATCTCAATTTTTCCAATAGGCCGAGCTCGCTTGGTAGTTTTCCATCAAAATTGTTCCCGTGTAAGTCCAAAATTTGAAGCGAGCGCAAATTGCCAATTTCTGAAGGCAACGCTCCTTCGAGAGAGCTTCGTATCGTCATTTGTGTAAGCTCATGTAAATTCAATAATTCACGCGGAAGCGTCCCCGCAAGATTATCTCCATTAATAGTAAGTTTCTGCAGCTTCGATAACATACCTATCGCTGTTGGTATTAATTGCACATATCTGAAGCTTCCGAGTCTAATCGAAGTGACGATATAATCTTCGTTGTTATTACATTCGCATCCATACCACTCGCATACACTAATGTCATCATTTAGCCAATTTGAAGAGTCTGTCGTCCAAGAGTAATCACCACCCGTCTCAATGTAAATCTGTTCGAGGACGGTGCGTTGCATCACTAGGTACTCTTCGTTACGTGGAACTGCTGGCGCGTAAGACGGCCAATTTGTGGTCAGAGTACTTGTACCCTTGGGAATGGTAGGCATTTTGACGTCCGTAACATTGTGAGATGGAGGTGAAGGTGAGGACTGCGTCAACAAAATTGTGGCAATAATCAAAGCGTTTGCGAATAAGACAACCAAGCATATCTTCCAAATGGGACTCGACTATACCATGGAAGCGGGTGGCCATCGACGATTAACATCTCTCCATTCTCAATTTCGTTTATAGCAGTGGCCTCCGGGACTTCATAATTCCGGGCTTGAATTGGGTCAGAAGCTATTGGATGAAATTCGACGTTTTCAGTTCGATTGAAATCGTGTTTGGAAATATTTTCCAGATCGCGCGTCACTACGTTGTCATCCCATGGCAATTCCCACAAATGCATTCGTTGGTGGACGGATGATTCTTCTTGATTATCCAAAACTCCTCGTCAGTGTGTAAAGGAATAAAATGAAGGTTGCGCTGTCTTTCTGTGGTAGATGGTATAAGGTATAATACATGTACAGTGTACGCTGCGTAATGAATCCCCCCACTTTGCGCCTCAGTTTTAAGGCAAAAGGATTCATTGACGTGGGGAGATTCAGATCTCAGCGTCTGAACTTCAAAGTTCGCTTCTTTCTACGAACGAATTTCCCTGAAAGTACTGATTATAATGCTCATGTTATTCTTATTCAAAAATAATGATGGATACTCTTCTGAACTAAACACTTAACTTGCTTTGAATGTATTTCAGGTGTCTGGAGGAACTCAGCAATCTCAATCTTGGTGGAGATGCTTATCTTACGCTTTTTACTTTGATTGGAGCTCAT
>Ga0209092_10002746_pt1 | contig 15874 bp, 12 predicted proteins | sample FraStrMetagenome_FD_187446 | JGI IMG/M metagenome (GOLD analysis project Ga0209092, IMG submission 187446) | Marine eukaryotic phytoplankton communities from Arctic Ocean - Fram Strait ARC3M Metagenome (SPAdes) (version 2) | ecosystem: Environmental > Aquatic > Marine > Oceanic | place: Fram...
TTGTTGATATTTGTTGTTTGATTGTTGAATGCAATGTGTGTTTTCGATATTGTGACGGAAAAATTGATTAGGCTTGAGTGATTTTGGCCATTTAGCAATTTCTTCTTATTGTTCGTATACAACTGTAGACTTGGTATGTTTAGTAATTTATTTAGCTTAATTTTTGGACTTTCTGAAAAAAGTACACTCTTGATGCTATATGTCTTAATGAAGTTCAATGAGAAAGAGCAAAATTGATTAAAGAAATAGATAGGTTAGTCCAAAATTTGCAGAATGTATGTAATGAATTTGTATCAGATACTATGGATTCAATTCGAATATTGAAGGATTTAGCGCCACAATCATTTGGTTATACAGTACCAGGAACTAGCATAGCCAGAAGTATGCAAAACTTTCCATCATTGTAATCGTACGTTTTTTCGTAAATCTAAACGTGCCCTAACGGCAGTTACAAATTCTGTTCTAAATAGATCTCCTCAAAATATAGTTATAAGATGTAGAGTTTCTGGAGAAACTTGGGCATTGGATAATTATGTTCTACTTAGCCTGGAATTTGTGTTTAAGGACAAAACCAGGCCATTTATGATGTACGGACGTATCAGACAGATTCAGGAATTCTTGGCTGTTAAAGAAAGAGTTAAAGTGAAAGTGCTTAAGAGTGCAATGGATTTTGACGTAACATATGAAAATACTTATGACTTAGAAAACCTAAGTTTGAACAGAGATGTTGCACTTGACCGTTCCTTGTGTGAGAATTGCAATTTGCATAGTAATGGTCGACCATACAGTAAATACGGTAATAATCCAGCTTTCGCGCATCCTTATTTTTCAACTCCAATTGTTTTAAGTGAGTAAAATATAACTGTTAATAAAGAATTAATTAAGAAAAAGGCTTTTTGTGTGTGAGATTAATTATTTGTTTACTGTCTTCATCAAACTCATGTTTTTTTGACTTTTTAGTGTGAGATTAATTAAATGTTTACTATGTTTATCAAAATCATTTTTTGTACTAATAACATTTCATTGTTAATAGAGAACTCAATGATTATTGCAATTGCAAATATTTTTAATTTTAAGTGTAAGTAATTTTAAGTGTAAGTACAAATCCATACGAGTAGAGGAATTTGTACACACTGGCCCCGTTTAGGGCAGATTATTAGTTAGTTTTAAGTCATTCTTCAATATGATTTGTGTTTCTTTTATAACATTTTCTTCTTGTGAAACTTTTTCCTGCAATTCTATTTCTTCTAATCCAAGTATCGAATGGAGGTGGTATATACTATTGGTTCTTAAATTCGCACCCTGCGGTTTATTATAATGTATACCTATTTTCTCACTTTCTCTCAGTAGTTTTTGTATAATGAAATGTTTCTTCCATGCATATCTTTCTTCCGCCTCATAAATTGCTTTGCGCTTATCTTTTATCTCTTGCATTGTCATGGGTATCAATTTATGCAATTGTTTTATATCAATTCTCAATTGTCCTTTAGATTCAATTTGTAGGGATTCCAACAAGTCTTCATTCATACGATATGCAGCATCATCATATATGATTTGAATTTTTCGAAGTAAGCTCTTTGTTGTAGAAACAGTTGCTCGTGTTCCCGGGATGTAATACACAGGTATGTATTCTTTGTGAAGGTTGCATTTATCATCGTTCTTATCTTCCTCTTCGTCCTCTTCATCTACCTCTTCCACCTGTTCCAACTCTTGCACTGCTTCCCCGTCTCCCACTATTTTCTTCTCCACCTCCTCCTTGTTGTGAACTTTCATTGCTCGATCTACAAGATGCATTGTCCTCATTGATTTCATTATCATTCATTGATATTCCTGTTTTGATTCGAAGATTCAACGAGTCACTTGAAATCGATGATATTTTGCTTTCAAATTTACCGTTATTTTTCTTTCTATAGTTGACTGACCCACTTCTTGTAGCTCTCATACATTTTTGTACGTCTATCAATGACGTCACACATCTCCTTCGCTGAGCTCAAAGTTTTGAAAATTTCAACTTTATCTTGGTTCCTCCCAATAGTTTCTGATTGGAGCATTTTTTGATCGATTGGTGTGCTTGCTAGAAACGAGGTCCCCCCAAGTATCTTTGTGAGTTTTGCATATTTTGGCTCACACCATTTTTTGTTTATTCCATGGTTCCACAATGTCATGGGTACAGATGAGTATTCGCTATCGTCATTGCTTCCTGCCTTGTATTTGACGTTTGTCAACCACTTTGATAATGTTGCGTATAATTTGTTTCTCATCTTACCATTCCGAACACTTGGCACACATGGACGACTAATTCTGTTGTTCCTCCGGGAAGTTGAAACTCCTTTGGATGTCATTTGTGTATGATGCGGAGGGGTTTCTTCTATCCTTGGAGAACAGCTTTCCATTCTCAAGCCTGTTTGTTGAGATTGTTCCGATTTCATGAATTTTGTTATTTTGCCTCTGCGATGCTCACTGGCGTGTTCTTGATCACTTTTACACAGGTCGCTTGAATCCCATTCATCTGTTTCTACTGGGTCTAGTCTTTTATTTATTTTTCGAATTAAACGACGTCTCCTTGGGGGAGAGTCTTGGGACGTATCCGAAGATGACGCGTGTCGCGTTTGGGCACAGTATCGTTTTCCTCGCGTCTCATTTTCAACCCCGAAGCCTTGGAAGTACTTGTCAAAGCTCGTATCCGATGCCCAACTGTGTTCAGTGCCTGAAGTACTTTCATCGCCTGACGCTAAAGATTGAGATGCTCCACTATCCCAATTTTTGTTACTTCTTAAAGAAGACATTTTCCCTAATCCTGGTATAAAAAATGATTTTTTCCGTAGGTGAAATCGTTCGGTCATTCTTCTTCGGGTTTTTATGTTTCTAGGTTTGTGGTTTTGTCTTTCTTCGATTTCAATACTCGCAATACTTTCAATTGATTGACCCATATTTAGCGCTTCACTTGGGTCGTCATTTTCAATTTCCCGTTTCGTACCGAACTCATTAGATGCACACCTCCCATTTTTTTCATTCTCAAGAGTTAAGGATAACCTTCCTTGTCTTTGTTCTATATAGTTGGTTGGCCTGTCGGCATTTTCCTCTCGTTCTTTATTTTGCGTTGCATCTCTTTTGCATTGTTTATGGACCTGTTCTTCTTTCTTTCGACACCTTTCATAAGATAAAGTATTGTTTCCCCAGTCATCATCTTGATGATGCTGCCGTGTCTTGGGCTGCAAATGAATGTTGGTGAAATGGTCACATATCTTAGTTGGGTCCACTTTCGGTTTCCACTGCCGTTTCTTCAGTTTCCACATGCATTGCTTCTCTTCAGTTTGTAATTCAGTATCACTTTCACTTGTCCAAGCTATTGCATCACATTCCCAAGAAGTTTCGTTGCTGGGATACATTGCATTTTGTTCCATACTCATAAGGGTTTGTGCAGGTGTTATCCTTTTCTTTTCTCATACTGGCTTAGGGTGGTGTTGGTCTCCCCTCATTGTTTCCATTTCACAATCGTCAAATGCTGCACTACTCCATATCTCATTATGAGTCATGTTCCGCGCACTCAACCTATCATAATTCATGAGATTCGTTTCTTCCTCCATTAAGTTGTTATCGTTAGAATAAAGATTCAAATTTTGTGTTATCCTCACATTACATTTATCAAAATCCAGTTTCTGTTGTATATATTTTGCTGGTATTTGTTGTGCTATACCAATTTTTAGTGTCACATGTTTCGTATATTTCTAGCCTTCTTTTAGCAACCATTTTGTTATATTCTGTGTAGTAGCTGCTTCATAGTAGTTTTGAGCAATATCAATTCCAAGAATAATTCGATCAATCCAATATTTAACATTCACAATTGTGCTTCCACGAAAGAATTTACTATTCCTTTTCAATAGATGTCTATCTTGTATTTGCAATTTCCAAGGGTTAGCTAAGATATCATATCGTAATTGTTGTGCCATGTTCCGTATTTGTGCCTCAACTGTTACCTTTTTGCCTTCATGCACATATTCACATCGTGCAGTACTATACTGTGTGTGGTATTCCTTCACTTCATTTTTCCTAGTGACGTCAGCTCCAATAACAATCACTTAAATCATAAAAGGTTTACACGCGTAACGATCGATTCTGATTAATTCGGACTCAAAGCAATAACCATCTTAACAAAAAACGCATTATCATTTCCAACTGGAATCTTCACATACGAGAACAAAACAAGATTCATCCTAATTAAAAAAATAGGCCCATCAAAAATGAAACTAAGTTTGTTCTTTCCCTGAACATGATGGCATCCTGCTCCCCCAATACCGCAGCCAAATGTGAAAGACAATCTCCATGGGAAACTCTGAGTCGAGATCCCGCGTTCCATCGAATCGGATGCGCCACAGCCACTTATCAAGAACGATATGTACTAGTGGCGGGAGGTTATGATTACAACTTTAATCGATTGAAAACAGTGACTATGTTTGATACTACCACATTGACTCAGATAAAACTTTTGGATCTTCCTTTTCCAATACTAGACGATGAACGATTTTGGTTATGTCATGGTACCATGGTAGATGATGATTTTTATGTGACATTAAGTCAAGGCAAATGGATCTATCGCCTGGATTTAACCCAATTAAATAACCCACTTCAAAAGTGGGATTTGATATTTCGTGATCGAAAATCGGAGGATAAGGTCAAACGGATATTGTCGTTTGATAAATGTCTTTTGGAATTTACCACCAAACGTTTTCGTAGTTATAATACGGAAACCAATGAAATCAATGTCTCTGGTAAAAACCCATTTCCGTACCATCATGTACCATTGATCCTTGGAGGAAATATTTTTTCAATAGATTACCATTACAATGGTTTACCACGAGTGATGAAATTATCCATGAATCGAAATGAAACTCCCATGCCTCCTATTCCAATGAGAGGTTTTTATGCTATATCCTCTGCAGGTATCTTAGATCGATGGATTGTTGTGACGGGGACAGTGAAAGATAGGAAAACAAGAAAAAAGAATCCTCATACCTTTATCTTTGATACCATGTTACAAATCTGGTGTGAGGCAGATGTGAAAATATCCTCTCCTCAACAATTTCCTGGACTTGGGAATATGGTCATTGGGAATTCACATATTATTACTATTGGAACCGTCATTACCAATCAAGGAAATATAGGACCTGGTGTCCATAGGATTCATAGAAAATATTTTGTGGCCAACTGGGAAATCATTGGAAAATATATATTATTACGGGCATTAGTTGACAAAGATCGTGCTGCATATAATATAGTGTATCGCAGAGAAGGTGATAAGCATTATGCATACACTCATGATCTTATATTACATAAAATGATGACGGACCTAAACCTTGACATTTTTCGGTATGTTTTGTTATTTCTCGTTTAAAAATTTTTTAATCCTTCATTTCCACTTTCTATTTTTTGTAAGTTTGTTTCCAACAAAAATAAAGATATTTATAAAACTACTTATAAGAGAAATCTCTTCCTGTCAAATGTCAATTTGTTTGTAATAGTACCCATAATCTGCACAAGCAAGACTGTTGTGTATTTGGGATTCACTTATGTTGCAAAATTTGTATTCTCTTAAATCTCAATCAGCAATGCAACTAGTGATGGCTTTGTTTCTTCATCATTGCGTACTAAACTATTCAATATTGGAATTTGTGGAAGTTGATGATTTTGTAAGATTAGCGATACTATCATCTTTTTGGGCAGCCTTTTCGGCATAAGACATTTTCATTTTCACTACCGGTGGTTCACTTGATGTGGAAGAAGTGAGTATAGGAACTTCGTTTTCGTTAGGAATTGTATTATTTACTTCCGGTACCATAATGTTGGGTGGTACATTGCCCGTGCTACCCCCAGCAGCATTGGGAGGTGCAATCATGTACATCATGTTTTGTCCATAAATGGGGGAGGAACCATAAATTTGGCTTGTTGGAGGATAGGCATAATATCCATACTGGTTTTGTTGTACTTGATGCGGAGGTGGTTGCATCAAAGCTTTGGAGTGTATTTGAAAATGAATCAAAAATTTAGTAACGGATGTTGTATAATAGTAAAAAAATTCATTTTCATATGTCCAGGGACTTACCATTTTGGTGTTGATTGGAAGACTGGGAATTATTTTCTGTGACATGAGAATTAATTTCATGCCATTCTGGTGATCTTTGCATAGCAACATTTGAATGGGTCTGTTGCTGCGAAAGAGTATGCCGTGCTTGGTTGTGTGGCGATGTTGGTTCTGGCATTTGCAATGTTCCATCATAAGGATTCAAATGCGATTCTTGAACAGATGGATTGCCATATTTCATTTGCATTGTGGCGTGACTTTGTTGCTGTGATTGCGACTGATGTTGATGAGAAGATTGGGCAGTAAGAAGTTGAGTTGAATTTGTATCCATCCTTTGAAAACCAGTGGTAGCATTTAAGTTGAGTCCACTTGGGTTTGTTTGGTACTGATTTTCAACATTCATTTTGGATCCAGATACGCCACTGTCAAGACTCATTCCCTGCATCAGACTGGGAATTACAATTTGTTGTTGATGTTGATAATACATACGTTGTTGATGCTGCTCTTGAAAGTAGATTTGTTGCATCTGCATTTGACGAAGCTGCTGCTGCATCAAAACATCTGTCTGTCTCTTATTATTGTTGCTGTGGCGCCCTTGACGACGCTGAGTATGATTTCTATTTTGATTATTTGGGACGCGTTGTTGGTTGGAAGGCAAGTAACCACGGGGACTATTATAATAATTGGAATAAGAATTTTCGTGAATTATCATGTTTTCATCTCCTCCATAGTAAGGGAGAGCATAGTTCTGCATCATCAAATTTTCTTGTTCGGAATATTTCTTTCCATGGCGGCGACCATGGTAGTTTTTTTTCATATTGTATTGGTTGTGATGTTTCAGATCCCTTCCAGTATGCGATCCAACGAACCAATTTGGATCGACCCCCATATCATACATATTCACTTGTGGATTAGTAGATGAAATAGAACTTCGAATCTCATTGATTGCATCTTCCATAAGATAGAGGTCGACTTGAGATAAGTTGACTTCACGGTTGATTTCCTTGGGTGGATCAGGTGTACTTTGAACATTGTCAGGGTAGCAACAGAGTTTCCCCCACTTAGTAATAGCAAGTCGTAAATGACGACCTTGGTATAGCTCAACAGTGCAATTTCGCAACACTACAGCTCCAGAATCTCGTGATATTTTCTGTAAGAGATCTATTTGATCATCTCGAGCTCGAAGTGACATGCTTCCGGTCTTCAAAGGAAATAGTAATGAGAGTGTTGGAAACAGTATCATTTATGAGAACGATGATGCAAAAATGTACATTCAAATTTAAAAATCCCATTTAATTGTTTACCTCATCGCCAACTTCAACTTCTGCCAAACGAACACGGGATCTGTCTACCCTTTGTTTGTCGACCACAACATCAACATTGCCCACAAGCCTGAATGAATAATGAAGGTAAAAAAATTAAATCTGGTAAAAATTACCTTCATTCATTGATGCTAAAATTGACTTACAAGCATAAATTGTATCCCTCTGAGGAAGTGCTTTGTCTTTGATGTTTATTACTACTATGTCCAGAAACAGATATAGATGATGCATCCGAATCTTGTCTTGGTCTCCTAATACTTGGAGTGTGTTTCATCTTATTATGACGAACAACAACATCTTCCTGCTCTTCTTCACCCTGAGTCGACTTTTTTGCTTTCTGACTCTCTAGAGCTACAGCTTCTTTTGCTTGTTGAATGACTTGTGAAATTAAATTCAAGTCAATATTATGAGGCAATGCTAAGTCTTGAATTTTCACATAAGAAGCTCGACGAAGAACAATTTGTTCAGTTGTACCAGTCGTGCATATATTGGAGTGGCCTTCTCTTTCGGGTAACAGTGGTGGCATCTTGGATATAATAATACCTTCTTATTTCTAAATTTCTTTTCGTGGAATAAAATAAAAGGTTTTGTGTGGTGATAAAGGCTGACTTTCTCTTTTCACACATCCAACCACAAGGATCAGTTGGTCTGTCATTACTTTATTTTATTATTATTTTTGTTTCCTCATTTATTTGTTTATTTCCACATTGAACTTGAAGACAACTTCTTCTTTTAGTCCTATCACAATCGTAAGATGTAATCTTTCTCATTTTTCATGTACGCATTCCGAACACTCCTACGGATGTTTTACATACTTTGAATGGGCCCGTATGTACAACACGTTAAATAACCGTTATTGCATCAATTTTGTATCCATTATGCAGTAAAGATTCCAGTACTTCAATGTATGCAAAGATCTCAAATAAAATCTATGCTTCATATATAATATACGATTGGATCTTACGTGAGTAGAAAACAATTTGGACTTCGTCCTCATCCATCACATCAAATAAAAGCTTGATTTTTAGTCTGCTGAAAAGATATATGTATTTGATTAATTCGGATGTGCTATGCCTTGCTCATGAAATGCTATCAATAGTGTGAACATGGCAGCAAAATGTAGCATAGAATTTGAATCATAAATAAGCATTTTAAACAAATTACAAAAAAGTGATCTTTGAAAATAATTATGATGAAGCTATCTACGGACTACATACTCCGAAGAAAGAACAGAAACATCACTTCTTAGTACAAGCTGGCGACGTGCAATTAATTCTAAGACATCTTGATAATTTTCATTCTACTTAGGTATTCTATTGAGGGTTGTTTGTCCGTGCATACTAGTATAATCTACACGTTTCCCAATAAAGATGTATAGAGGATGTAACTATGAATTAAGTACTCTTAATGGTGGGAGCTATACGTATGTAGGTACATACTAATAAGATGGGATTTATATTCACATACAAATAATTAGGTGGAATTGGTCTTGGCATTTTCACTGATAGTAGTAGGTTATTCTTGTTCCAGAAATTAACCATCGCTGCTTTTTTCCTTTCTTTGAGAACCAAAGACATAAAACTCTTAGTTTCATCTGAATGCTTGAGTAATCTCACCATTGCAATCAGAATTTGGATATCTTCAATACCAAAGACGATTTTATTAAAAAATGAAGATAATGAAGAATATGACGACTCTATCTCCTTCTATGTTCCACAATTTTATATTCCTTACAATGATATGGATCTTTCTTAATGTAGAATCTGCAAATTCCCTCACATTGCCAGGGAGATCTTTCCCTGGCAAACTGTCCAGATTTATAAAAGGAGAAGGAAAAGGAAAAAGATCTACCCTAATATCATCGAATACAACAACAAAAAACAGCAAAGTCATAACACCAAATCCATACAGTATCGAAGCCAATGAACGAAATGTAGAATTAATGCGCGCTAGATCTGCTAAATTACGAAGCTCTATCTTAAAACAACAAATGGAATTACAAAATCTTGACCGTCAAATAAGGTGTTGCAGCTCTTCCTCAGGTTCTGATTTTAGTAGCCTGGACAATATCGATAACAGTAGTCCATTGGAGACCTTGCAGTCCTTAGTCACACTTTCAATGCTTAAATTCAAATCCAGTACGGATGTATTGAACCGAAAATTATCTCGAGTGGAATCCAAAGTGGGGAAGAAAAATAAAATTTTTGCATCGGTAGAAGATTATATAGCCTATGAAACCGCTGCTGGAGCTCGTATTGTGACGAAATTGGTTCAAAATCCAGATAAAATACTTCATTTGGTAGATCCAGAAACTCCTACATTGGCTCCTCATTTACCAGCTATATTGGCCAGATTGGATCAACTGGAAGATCATGTTGTACCTATACTAGAACGCGTGCTGAATAATAAACGACATTTGCCATCTATTGAACCCTATTTGGATGAAATTTTAGAACGGTTTGATGATATTGAACCACATCTTCCATGGATATTGGACAATATTGATAAATTAGCTCCCTATTGCGGTCTACTATTAAAACACATTGATGAATTAATGATGTATGCGGAAGCAGATGAGCATGAATCCTTTCGAGATCAGTACGATATGGCAGAACAAATCTTACCATATCTTGAATACTATGTTTCGAGATTGGATAGCATTGGGCCACATCTTCCACTCTTACGTCCTCATATTCCTAAATTATTGAAATACAATCGTATTGGAAAAATATCTCCTCATATTGATAAACTGTTCGTCAAGGGTTATTCTGATTTAAGTGCCAGTGCTAATATGGACATTCTTTTATTTTGGTTCGGATGGACATTGAGAGTTCCTGGTTTACCAGCCTTGTTTTTTGCTTTACCAAAAAGTCCCAAAATAGTATCCATTTTGGCAAATAGATTACCAAGACGGTTTGTCAGAGGTCGATGTAGTGATATTACATGCATTGCTGATAATGAATACGGAGGAAGTTGGAATAAGTTATCAAAAGATTGATGATACTCTGGAAAGATGTTGAACACCCAATTCTTTTCAAATACTTATGATTCTTTCATAAACATGTTAAAGCTATGATATTTTGATGAAAGAATATTTCAATTGTTTCTATTTGTATAGTGTAATTCAATTAACAAAAGCACTTCCATAGATCAACTGCCGAACCCAGAAATATGAATGACTGCACCTTTTCCTATAGAGTATTAAAGAGTACGGTGAAGATACGACATGGGGATAAAGATTGAAAGCGAATGAAGATACTGCAGGATGAAAAGAAAATAGATATAAGATAATGCAAGGTGTAAACTATTTCATTACCGAAGTATCCCTTCAGGTTTCACCATAATTCCATTGGAGTAGCTGCATAGGATACAAAAGGAAACAGGACATTTTTATTGATGCACCGAATATATAATCAATGAATTTTGAATTGTCCGAATGGGAATATAAGTTTGATGAAGAAGTAGGAATGGAGAGCAACGCACCAAATTCTGTCTTAATATTGTACAACAAAAATTGTTACATATCGAAACAAAAGGTCTAGTGTATATAAGACTTTTCAATTAAGTTGGCTAGAACTCCAAAAAAATCATTTCTGATCTCCAACCAAATTTTGATTGAGTGGAATCAATATTGTTGTATGGACGATTGGATCAAAACGAAGCAAATTATTGGCATTGGTAGGAATTACATTTAGTAAACCATCCTTGCCTTCCACAAATGAAATCCATTTTAATGAACCTCCTAAAATGGGCCCCACTAGACTAGTGGTTTGATTCTTTGTATGAATTTGAAGTATTTGATTAGCAAGCAAAGGAGATACATCAATATTTCCGTCTTTTGCTACGACTCTATCTCCCCATTTCCCTTCTCCTTCATGCTCATCTCCCATGAAAGAAGTCTTATCGCTATCAACATCAATTCTCAACACTTGGTGAGCAATAAATGGTGTACAGTAGATATTTCCATCTTTGCCAAACACTCTGCCACCATATTTTCTTCCAGTTAATTCTAGATCATATCCTATTTCAGTCAAAGGATTGTCATGATTGGCAGGGTCAAATTTGAGAACCTTGTTAGAACTAGTTGGAATAAAGGAGATTAAACCATTTTTAGCCAAAATTCCATCAGAAAATTTCCCGTCATTATTATTCATAGATCCTTATGACAAAAGTGGATGTCCTTTTGCAATAAGCGCACTTTCTTCAGAAGTTATAGTCAAGCTTAAAACGGAATCGGTGATAAGATGATGGGCATATATAATATCATCCACATCTACTACACCCCCACTTCATTTGAATTCTTCAAAACCTAAATCATTCCCAACAAGTGAAGTTGCTTTTGTAGACGGATCCACTCTCAATACTTTATTTTGAAACAATGGAATACTATACACGTATCCATCAGGCCCAAGTACATATCCTCCAAAACCACCCAAAGGCTCGAAAACATCTCCTACCAACTCTATCTCAGGAATACAGTCGCCTCCATCATAAGAACAACGTTCTACACTATAGTTTCCTTCATCACAAAAACCATCTCCTACCAACTTTATATCTTCCATAGAAAAGTTTTTGCAGTCTCCACAATCTCTTCCACATTCCTCAGAATTGTATGCAGATCCATCACAGAAACCGTCATTGAGCCATCCAATATTTTCCACTTGACATTTAGGAAATTTTTTCGCATAAGTTCGTTTCTTTAGAAGCAATAACCTCTACCATCATACTCACCATTTCCATTTAACTCCATATTATCTACTAGGCAATTATTACAATCGCCAGCATCGAACCCACATGTTTCTGATAAGTAAGATCCCCCATCGCAAAATCCATCTCCAATCCAGAATATATGGTCAACAATGCAACCTGTTGTCATACAGCCGCCACCGTCAAGACCGCATTCCTTGATATACACTCGTCTCCATCACATATACCATCACCAATCTGCCATGGATTTGGAACAAAATAATTGGGATAATTTCTTCGCAAATTTGCGTTGGCTTCCAAGTCGTCTCCTCAATCAAATTCACTTTGTGCCATGTTTACATTTCCTCCGTGACATTTACCATCTCCAAGAGATGGAACATTTATAAAGTAGAAACCATTGCAGAACCCATCTCCAATCCATCCTATTTTCCACTGAACAACTCACATATAACTCCTTTTTCTGCAAGTACGATTCCAAGCAATCTCCTCCATCGACACTGCATGCTTCAGTACTATCATATCCAGAATAACAGATCCCATCACCAATCAGATGCAAATTTTCTACCATACAATTACTGCAGTCGCCACCATCAAATTCACAACCTGGAGAAACATATTCTTTTCCGTTGCATATACCATCACCAACCTAACCAATACTTTCCACATAGCTTCAAAAGAATCATCCTACGCATTCATCATATCGGCTGCTGTTTGGAAGGTTTTCTTGACATGCATATTTTAATATTTATCCTATCTATCCATCATCGCCTATCCTGAAAAATATTACTTCAAATCAATCATCATAATTCATTCATCCAAATACAAAGAATCCATCTCTAAACAAATATCTTTCCCATTTCGTCATCCCCCTGACTAACATCTCCATTGACCCAATACAAACTTAACTACAAATTCCTCTTTGGCTTCGAACATGTTATTTTGGTGTCATATTCGTTTTGTTTCCCTTACCTCAAGTACGGCACATTGTCCACAGTGGAATTTCTTATGCTTATACTTCAAAAGACACAAATGCATCCTTGACATAATCTATAAAAAAAATGGTTTCGTCTCATGGCAGTCAGCATTATATATTTTATAACATGAAACCAAATCCTTCCTCAAGATCCAATATTCCAAATGATCATTTTCATATGGATAATCAAGTTTGCATCATAGACGGTCTTTTATCTATGCTTGATCCATGAAGGGGTATATTTATGATCAATATCATGATAAACCTGTAGATAAGATAGGATAGAAACTATATGAAATCATCATAAAAAAGGGGCACGCAATCATATCCTATTCTACTATATTTATTATCATCAATATATGGAGAAAGCAGTATTGTAATATTGAAGACGTATGAAAATGTCTTTCTTCAAAATGTTTCGTATAATATTCATGATTAGTTTTTGATAAATTGAATGAAAGTGTGTAACATGTCTTAAAATAGAAAATAAACGTATTTATAGATCATTATATAATGTTATTCATGGCCTGAATTTTAAAGGTGCGATGGATAGCACTTGCTTTGCAAAAGTCGGCATTGCGTAAATATAACCACTTCCCGCCAAAACACCATCAGACCATTTTGCCTCCCCGTGCCAATTTTCATCCAAAGGAATCAATGTTGCATTATGAGTGATTGGATCAAAACGGAGGAGATTGTTGGAATTATTAGGAATGCCATATAGGAAACCATCCGAGCCTTCCACAAATGATGCCCATTTTGATGAACCAGATAAAATAGGACCGACTAGGTGAGTAGATTGATTATCAATGTCAATTTGTAGGACTTGATTTGCAAAATATGGTGATGCATACATATTACCGTCTTTTGCTAAGACTCCGTCACCCCATGCATCCAAATCACTATTGTACTCATCTCCTATGAAAGAAGTTGTGTCATTTTCGACATTAATTTTTAATACTCTATTTGTACCGATATATGGTGCGCAGTATATATTTCCATCACTTCCAAGTACTCCCCCTAAACATGCTTGAGTAAATCCCAAATCATCTCCTATTTCAGTCAAAGGATCATCTAGATTGGTAGGGTCAAATTTGATCACCTTTTGCGATAAAGCTGGTATAAAATAAATTACACCATTGTCAGCCAATACACCATCAATAAACTTTCCATCGAGTATTCCTGATCCCTTAGGTAATAGCGGATGTCCTTCCACAATGAGCTGACTTTCCTCTGAAGTTGTATTGTAGCTTAGAATAGAATCACCACTGAAAGGTACTCCATATATAATACCATCTGCTCCTAAGACACCGCCATACCAATTCAATCCGAACATACCAAAATCATCTCCAACAACAGCAGTTGAATGTGTAGATGGATCTAGTCTCAACAAATCTCCTCGTACAAAAGGAATACCATACACATATCCATCAGGACCAAGCACAACTCCTCCACAACCTCCACCAGTCTCATAAACATCGCCTATCAACTCCATCATAGAAGCACAGTCGCCTCCATCATAAGAACAGCCTTCTACATTGTAGTCTCCTTCATCGCAAAAACCATCTCCCATTAAATTTATATCCTCCACAAAGCAATCTTTACAGTCGCCACCATCCCTTCCACATGCTTCAGAAATGTAATCAGCTCCATCACAAAATCCATCATTCAACCATCCAATATTTTCTACATGGCAGTCAGAAAATCTCTTCTGCATCAATTCATTTCTTTCAAAGCAATCCCCACCGTCATATCCACATTCAAACGTGTTATAGTCTCTGCCATCACAGACACCATTCCCAATCAGGCTTACATCCTCTACAATGCAATCATTGCAATCGCCGTCATCGAAACTACATTCTTCTGTGAGATATTTTCCTCCATCGCAAAACCCATCTCCTATCCAGGATGGATGATCTACAGTGCAGCCTAGAGCTAAGCAGTCCCCACCATCAAATCCACATTGTGGCGTATTATATTCATCACCATCACATGCTCCGTCACCAATCCGCCTTGGAAATGGAACAAAACAATCAGGATATGACTTTTTTAGTTCTGCGTTATCTTCCAAACAGTCGCCTCCCTCAAATCCACATTGTGGTGTATTTTCATCTCCTCCTCGACAAAAGCCATCTCCAAGATTTGGGTTATCAACAGCATCGAGATTTAGAACAATACAATCATCGCAATCTCCCTCGTCAAATCCACATTCCTCATTCAAATATTGTTTCCCATTGCAGAATCCATCGCCTATCCATCCTATGTGTTCTACAGGGCAATCAATATACAGCTCTTTTTTTCTTTCATATGATTTCCTGCAGTCTCCACCATCAAAGTTGCATGCTTTAGTATTGTAGATTCCAACATCACAGTGTCCGTCTCCAACCAGGTTCATGTCATCTACAGTACACTCACTACAGTCGCCTCCATCGAATTCACAATCTTCGGTAGCATATTCTCTACCGTTGCAAATGCCATTACCAATCCAACCAATATTCTCCACTTCGCAATTTCCATATTTGATTCTATTTTGGTCATTGAATTCAATACAGTCTCCATTATCAAAACCACATGCCTTACTATTGTATGCACCAACATCACATTCACCGTCTCCTAACAAGGCAAAGTCATCAACAATACATTGTGGGTATCTTTCATTGATTGTAATACAATCGCCACCATCCCATCCACACTCAACTGTATTGGTACCTTCTCCTTCTACAAATTGGCACTTTCGATCGCCAATTATATTGAGAAAGGTTTTATCAGCTTCAAACTCAGATGTCACATTAC
>Ga0209092_10002747_pt1 | contig 15872 bp, 7 predicted proteins | sample FraStrMetagenome_FD_187446 | JGI IMG/M metagenome (GOLD analysis project Ga0209092, IMG submission 187446) | Marine eukaryotic phytoplankton communities from Arctic Ocean - Fram Strait ARC3M Metagenome (SPAdes) (version 2) | ecosystem: Environmental > Aquatic > Marine > Oceanic | place: Fram...
AAAAATAATTGTTCATGCGTGATTTTGACTACAATGCGAAATGTTTTACAGAATAATAGCATAGTACTAATCTACTGGTGTCTACACGGTTGCACTCCCAGTTGCAAAAAAATACGACTTGTATCTAGAGAGAGAACCACCCTACGTTTCAGTAGCACGACACCGTTCCTTAGAATACGAAAGAGATGCAGTAAATTTTCTGAAGAAGAGGAGCATTAAAACTTAAAAGTGGGTCCCGTTATTTGAAGAGAATTGTACTCCATATACGATCCACAACTCAAAATCTCTGCGTACAGTATACTACATTATTTTAAAGAACTGAAAGCGTATTAGAATCCTCTGAATTACATAGACTAAGAACCCACGTTAAGTAGCCAAGACAAAAGAGCCAACCAATTTATCATCCTACAACATACAAGATGGGGATAGATATAAAGGATGAAGCCCACCCAACTTTCGGCTTTCCTGTCGATGATTGTCTCGAGTATGTGTTTCCATCAGAAACTTATAGCCAAGATAACTTTCAAATGAATACAAACACAGAAAACGTGGAATTAGCTTTGCGCTCACACCTTCTGACATTAACAGCGTCTATCCTAGAATGTACTGATGAGGAAGATGAAGAAGAGAATGCAAAAGAGAAAATTTGTAAAATGAATGATTTTATTTCGACGAGTCTCAAATTCTTCAATTACGTGTTAGAAAACTCATCTGATACAAACAATGCTATGAATATCAACACATATCGAATCCGACTCATACCCTTTCGTATGTTGGAAGACGTCTTTGATACAATAACTTCTAAACATGCCAAAATCGTTTGGGTAGAATTTGTAGAGAAGAAAGATATTCTATTCAGTCAAAAATTCTTTACGTCACAGGCTCCAAAGCTAATTTTTATCAAACTCTGTAATAAGTTACTCGAGAAAGTATCTTCACAGGTTGAATTTGCTGGTAGAATACAGATGTTTCGCACTGCAGTGATGTCACTTGATGATAGAAGTGGAGCAAATGTGGTAGGAAAATTCAATTTAGAGAAAGAGTTAAATGTTGATAACGAAGAAGATTTTATAGAACATCAAAAGACTAGAAATTTCGACGATACTTCTGCTGATCATAAAGGAATGAACTATCAATTTTACAAAATCTTTTGGGGAATTCAAAAATTCTTTACGGACCCTAAATCAATCATGTCAAGACGGAGAGAGTTCGAAACTTCCATACAGACAATCTTAAGTGCATTCGAGGGAAATTCATTTTCAGAGAAGCAAATCAAAGCACTAGAAAACAAGTGAGCCTCTCAAATTTGACATTCGACGAAATTCTCTTATTTGCTTATTCCCCTCATCATGAAACCTCATCTTCTAATCATAAATAATTAATTTCCGCGTGTAGGTACAACTCAACGAAAGCCACCACTTCTGATGAGAATGGAACAAATAGCATGGATGTAGAAATGAAAGATAAAACCCCTGTTGAGGGTCTGAATACTCTATCTTCTCATCACTATTTTCTAACGTCTAGCCATCTACTACACCTCCAATTGAAAGATCCCGAAATTCGCATTCAATTTCTGGCACAGATCCTCATAATTTGTTCACACCTAATTTATCATATAAATAATTATGACGAGAAGAAAGATCCGATTACTTTGAAAAGAGATAAAGACATTCTCCTAAAATCATTTACTCAAATTCAAAAACGTGCTGAAATCATCATGAAAAATACACCTCCAAATGGCAAGGAGTACCTAGAAAGATTGACGTGGACACTCAATACTAATGAAATCATTTGGAAAAAATGGAAAAAATTGGGATGTAAAACGAAAATCGAGAAGGTAGCGCTATCGCATAAAAATATTCCAACTTTGAGTGTCCCATCAAAGCCAAAGGTCATTCCTTACGAAATTAGCGATCAGCCACTAAGTGAAACATCATCTTCACTTGGTGCGCATCGTCCATCCGATTTAACTGTATACCTTGATGACTATGCTGATGCATTAGATCCTGATGCTGGAATAGAAGAGGAGTATCATCCAAAACATAACACAGTAAGAACCTTTCGTTCACTCCGATTAGTGAAAGACTCATTTAACGTTGAAGCAGTGAGCAAAGTACGCAAAAACGATGGAGACCTGGAAGGAGTCATACGTGAGATATGGCGAAAAGAAAAAGGAAAAGAATTGCCAGGTGTAAAAGAGTATATAAACAGTATCGATGTAGATATAGATGAGGACGATGAAGCAAACAAGGAAAAGGAAGATAATGATGATTTTAGCGTTGGTAGTCCCATGCAAGAGAGCAAGGCAGAGCGAATGGAGGAAATACTGAAGGAAGAAGAAGATGCGCTTAAAGATGAAAACGGACCAGAAATTCAAAGTGAAAGTAAGAAGAGTGATGATGTTGGAAATGATAGTAAAGAAACTGAAGTTGAAATCAAAAAGGAAGAAAAAAAGGAAACACCAAAAGAGTTGAGTTCCAACGCGGAGGTGAAAAAGAGTGAGAAAGAAGTCACTAAAGTAGAACATGTGAAAACAGAGAAGGGAAAGGACAATCAGGAACCTAGCACTAAAATGGAAAAAGCAATGAAAGAAGAAGATTTTGATGAAAGTAACCTTACTAAAAGCTCTTCAGGAAAAGAAAAAGAAAAGGTAGAAATTCCACAAAATAAGGAGCAAGAGAAACACGACAATGATGAGGAGGATGTGAAAACGGATCAATCCACTACACAGCCTTTAAATAAAAAAGAAAGCGAGGCAAAGACGGAATTGAAAACTGTTTCCCTCAAAAAAGAGGGAGATTCCTCCACTTCCGAAGAAACAACCAAGAAAAACAAAGAGGGTTCCTCAGAAGAATCTGCAGAAGCCAAAAAGATACTCGATCAGGGCAAATCCAAAGTAAAAAACGAGAATCATGATACAAAGGATGACATAAAGACGACTAAAACAGAATTAATCTCCAAACCAGAGAATGGGGAAAAAAAGGAGACAAAGTCAAACACTCAAAATGAAAAATCTACCTCAGAAACAACCGTCTCCTCCGATGTCAAGAAAGAAACCCCAAAACCCGAAATCTCCGAAAAAAATAAGGGTAAAATGCACAGCTCGAATCGTCCATCCACTTCTTCGGACGAACCAACCTCCACCAGACCCAATGATAATGGAGGAACCCGTAAACGTTATAGAGATGACAATCAACCAGGAGGAAATGGACACAGCCGTAATCGATCCAATCATAGAAATCATTCCAAACATGATAATAATAATGAAAAATCGAGAAATCTTCCATCTGGATCATCCAAACGAGGAGATGATGCTGTACCTCCTCCCCTACGTGGCAATTCGGGATCTTCGCGAAATAATTCTCAACGGAATGCGACGAATTATGACAATCAAAATAATAATAAAAATCGCGATGAGAAACGACGAGGAGAGGATAATGATAAGCGCGATCGTGTAAATTATAGCAGAGTATCTTCGGATAGGAATTATCATAACAATGGAAGAGATAACAGGGGTTCCCAAAGAGGAGAGTCTGGTGGTGGGAATAGGGGAGGAAGTAATAGAAATTCAAAGAGGAGATATGATGGTGGTTCAGATAGAAACAATGGAGATCGCAATAGAAAATACAGACGAAAATGAATGATTGGATAATTATTAGGAACAGACTATTGTCAAGGGAGAAAGAATTAGGTCATTTTGACATTCTTTCAAGAATCTGCTATATATATGATAATTACAACCACATTAGTTTTAATAGGAAGGTAATTATGCAATTACAAATCAAACTGTATTTTCAATGAAAGAGGCAAATATAAATAGGAAGCGGGACAATCGGAGAAACGCAACCAATCAAGTGAATTCCAAAACTAAATACTTTTTACGATTCAACTTGCTTTGGAATACGAATACGATGGAATGACTAGATATATATTCCCATCATATAATTAACAATTAACAAAAAGAAAATCACAGCAGCTGACATAATTTATACATCCCACTTAAGACATTTGGTAAAGAGTCATAATTTCTATCCCTTTTATCCGAATATTCGAAAATAGCAAATGAACTTCGATGTGACCAAACGAAAAATATGAGTTGAAGCACGCAAGCTTGATCAGACTAAGTAAAATCCTATATAGATCTAAATAGATGGAACGTATCCGATCAATACTTAAGGCAGGATATGACTACCCATCCCCCCGAAAAAATAACTAGGCTGATCTTGAAATCCAAAAATGTGGTATTCAAAATTAATTAGATTAAAATTCCAGGACTGTCGTATGTCGATCTTGGATGAAAACCCTAAGTGAAGGAGTTTCATGAAAAGCCTTCGACAAATTTGAGAACTTGGAAAATCTATTTGCCTAAGTAAGCAGACGTCACAGAGAAAGAAAGGCTATTGGAGGGAACCTAATCAGCAGCCATACTCCAGTTTTGTTAGGGTAGAAAAGTCATAATAGCAGTCCTCTGCAGCGACATTACAGGTTCCACCCAGCATTCGACACCACCTTTTAACTTTGGAAGAATGCCTTCTCCACCACATGATCGAATATCCACAATGTGGAACACAAATGCGACACAACATTCTTCCTCGAATGTGACATCGCACAATGCTACACCATCCTGTTTGCTACAGAAGAGGTCGAACAAACCGTCCGTAGAGTCAAGAAGTCTCAAGCATAATTCCAATAACGAAACAAATGAAAATGCCACCTTACGGCAAGATCAATACCGTGTTAGTACAACACGGTGTATGAGAAACACAGTGATGATTATGACAATTCTAGCACTCAGCCTAAGAGCAACTGTCACTGCGGAGGAATTACCGACATGTCAAGTTTCTAATGAATTCTTACCGGAGCTTATGCACAACACTGGCAGCTTTGGAAATATGTTTGAAGTTCGCACGAAAGAATATCCTGTCAAAGTCACAGAAATAGCCTTTTCTACAGATCTGTACACCAACGTCACTTATCATGCTTGGTCCAAGACTGGCACTTATGAAAATCATGAATTTTATGAAGAAAGTTGGACTAAGATAGCTCAAGGCTGGACAATGGGTCTGGGCAAAGAGCAACCGACGCCAATACCAGCTGACTCGTTCGAAGGCATGTGGATAGATCCTCAACAAACTCAAGCATTTTTAATCATGCTTGAAACAGCTGATATCCGTTACAATTATGGAAACTTCGAAGGAATGGCAGTGGAAGAGCATGAGGATTTTCTATTACTCGAAGGAAAAGGAGTAGCATCCTATCCACCTTTTTCCGACAAGGCTAAATTTTTCGCTCCAAGAGTGTTTACCGGATCGATTAAATACTTTGTTGAAAAACCCTGCGATGAGCCAAGTTTGATGCCTTCCACGAAACCAACTCCAGCACCGACTCAGCATCCAACACCCTCTCCTACAACTGTGGCACCTACACCCCAATCTTCCGTTAGTCCATCACTCGGTCCTATATTGACAAGTGTGGAATTTAAATTCTTGTTTGTTGTGGATTTTAATGAAATTGATTTTGTCACGATTGAGTTACATGATGTTACAGAGGATGTTTTGGAAGAGTTTTTCAATAGAGGTCGTGAAGGATCTACTGTTATGGATCGAATCATTAATGAAGGAGAACTCTATTATGATGGAGTCATCTCGATAGTGTCTTTGGATCCTGAAGGTGAGTGTTTTTTGTTTTTCAGTCTAGTCATATATATATATGCTTTGAGGAATGATTTTATCAAAATCTTACCATCTCTTTCCTATTTGGATATTAGAATATGAATGTGATGCTACTGATCCTAATAAAGCCTGTGTAGGCGTTGAATGTGTTGTGGAAATTTCCCATAATGACAAGGTGTCACATCTGGAAGTTAGATATGCCATGTTGTCCATGAAGGAACTCATTTATCCAAAGCTTACATTTACAAATACCAAATATATCGGTCCAAAGCCCATCGAGACAATTAACACTGTGCAACTTAGTGGAGTTGATTATGATGCCTTCAATGATCAAGAAACTATTAAATATCTTGAAGAAGCAGTCCGGGAATTTTTAGCAACTGTTCAAGATCAAGCTGATATTGCATCTGTGACGATTGTTGCTACCAACAAGGTTGAAACGGTAGAAACGAGTCCATATGTGAGACGGTTTTTGCAATCTGTGGCAAGATCTCGAACCCATATTAGTCAAGATACATCTTCCGTGGATTTGACGATAGCCGTGACGGGGGAATATCAACCTCCACCGGAACTTAAGTTTGACGAACTCACACGAGAATCGTTTGATAATGAAGGAGATGCATTGGTAGAACTTTTGAAGAAAGGGGAAAATGAAAATTTGAAAAGAGTGACCAAAGTGAAAGCCAAAATAGATCCTATCGGGATAACACCAACAGATCAAGGTGGAATTTCAAGACCAGATGTTTCAAAACAGGATGTCGAGAAACAAGCATCCAAAAATACAACGATTCCAATAATAGTAGCACTCTCGGGAGTTTGTATTGTTTCGCTGTTTTTTGTGTTACTTTGGGGGAAGAAAAAGAATGCCGCGGCAGATGACAAAGAAGAAGAGCATCGAAGTTCTGGAAATGGTAGAACGATATATGGTATGGTAGTCGATAGAACGAATAGAAGGGGACCCGATGTTTTACATTCAGATCCAGCATTCCGTCATCAACAGTCAGGACGTTTGTGATTCATTATAGGAAGGGAGCTAGCTCTTTGAGATTTGATCATCTTCTTCCATAAACTTTATAGATAGATGCCCTTGGTCTCAAGATAAATATAATTTGCATATAATGGGATTTACTAGTACGTATGAAGCCGCACAATGGTGATAATTACCAAACTTATGTTTATCCTGGTTAACATACATAAAAAAATCTTTTTTTTACTGTGATGAGATTTATAAAAAAAAAGTTCAACAGTGTAAAAAACTCATGGATGTGGATGTATTTTTAGACAAAAAAATTACACTTTTGGGATTGATTGGAAACTGAAACTGCTCTGATTATTAGCTTTTGCATCTTAGATTCTTTGGATATATTGGAAACAAATGTTCCCAACTGCATTCCACTAGAAACTGTTCATGGAACACTTCATATTTTTTAGCGTAAAGAGTGAAATAAATCTTTCTATATATTCTAGATTATGTGACAATCTGTACAGGCTTTTTAGTGGTCACCTTCGATGGAGTATTTTATGCCAAAAACCGTAATTGGTTCCAAAGCTTATATCAAAAGGCCCTTTGAGAATCTTATGCGCACGTATGATATACTAGCAATTAGTGAATGAATTAAAATTGAAACAGACTTTCCATTCGTTTCTTGATAAAGATGACTGATGCTATTTTTTTAAGCCATCAAGACTATCTGATTCAGTAAATAAAAACGATTTTTGACAAAAAGAGTCATTTTTTTTCTAGCATGACGCTTCAACCTCCTTATTTCTTAGGAAATCAAAAACCATTCACTTTTTATGTCCCTACAAGTGAACCCTTTGAATGACAGCAAGTTCCTTATGATCAACAACATCGCTCTGCTATCCTTCACAACAAAGCAATGAAATCTCACCAAATTTTTAATGTAGCATGCTCGATATTACTATTCAGCTTTGCAAAAGTATCTGCACAATCACAATCCAATATCGCTGATGAATTACCAATATGCCAATTTGAAAATGAATTCTTACCGGAGCTTATGCACAACACTGGCAGCTTTGGAAATATGTTTGAAGTTCGCACGAAAGAATATCCTGTCAAAGTCACAGAAATAGCCTTTTCTACAGATCTGTACACCAACGTCACTTATCATGCATGGTCCAAGACTGGAACATACAAAAATCATGAGACGTCTGAGGAAAGTTGGACTAAGATAGCTCAAGGCTGGACCATGGGTCTAGGCAAAGAGCAACCGACGCCAATACCAGCTGACTCGTTCGAAGGCATGTGGATAGATCCTCAACAAACTCAAGCATTTTTAATCATGCTCGAAACACCTGATATCCGCTACAATTATGGTTCAATTGAGGGCGTTGTTCTCGAGGAGCAAGATGACTTTATCTTAATGGAAGGAAAAAGCATCGCACATTTCCCACCTTTTCGTGAAGATACAACCTTTTTTTCTCCAAGGTTGTTCACTGGGTCTGTGAAATACTACGTTGAGAAACCATGTGATGAGCCAAGTCCAACACCTTCTCTAATACCCTCTCTAGCACCTTCAGAACACATTTTAGTACCTACGCCAAACTTGTCACCAGAAGCAAAAATTGAATCTTCATTTACATCGGCAGTGATCTCAACACAAGCACCAACGTTGACAGCAACATTAGCGCCAACATCAACACCAACACTGAACTCTTTCGAAACCAAAGTTGATTTCAGATATAAATTTCTTGTACTTTATAGTGAGGTTGTAACTGTTTCGACTGAATTGAAAAATATTACAGAATTTGTTCTGAAAGACTATTTCAATACTTTAGGAAAGGACGATTCGCAAAAAAATCAAATAATGCGAAAAGGAAACTTGAATTATGGTGGAGTGAATTCTCTTTCAATACTTGGTTCTGAAGGTTAGTGATTCATAACATTTTGTATATTTTGCTGCAAAACAAATTAATATCTGACACTTATTATTTGCTTCACAAAAGACTTTGATTGTGACATTCCTGATGAAGGAGGACAAACATGCCTGGTCATAGAAAATTCAGTTTCTGTTTCACATAATCATAAAGTGACACAATCAGAGGTCACATTTGCAATGTTAGCCCTTAAAGATCTCGTATATCCTTTACTTTCGTTCACAAATAAAGAGTACATTGGATTGGAACCTTTAGAAACGGTTAATACAATGAGATGCTATGGCGTTGCCTATGAAGCTTTTGATAGTGAAGATACTATCGAATATCTTGAACAAAAAGTACTGGAATTTTTAGGTACCGTACAGGATCAAGCCGATATTACATCAGTATCCTTACTTGATAGAAACACTGTAGAAGTTCCAGAAAAAAGTCCTTTCTTTAGAAGAATGCTTCAAGTGTTTGCTGCAAGATCCCGATCTCATATGATGGCAGATGTCTCTTCAGTAGATTTAACCATGGCGATAACTGGAGAATATCAACCTCCACCTGAAATACAATTTGATGAATTGACAAAAGATTCATTTGATAATGAGGGCGATGCATTAGTTGAAATGCTACAAAAAGGAGAAAATGAAGAGTTAAGAAAGATTACTGAAATCAAACCTGTTGAAAAGGCTCGAAAAGACACAATTGTGGAAGATATCGATATACCGCCTCCTCCCTTTGAGGACGAGAAAAGTGAATCTACTTTAATTCCCATAATAGCTTCCGTAGTTGGCATATGTATCATAGCATTGTTTTTCTTTTTAGTTTGGGGCAAACAAGCAAAAGAAGATGCTGTTGACGGCGACTCCAAAATGAAGCAGGCCTTGAAAAGCGAATCTATAGGAAATATGGATCAATCAAGTAGTTACCAATTCGGATCTTACATGGATGATGATATATACAAATACTCTTCGAGAACAGAATTAAGTTAAATTGGTTGTCTAAGGACTTGGGAATAAGAAAGTTTCTATGGTTCTATTTGGTATAAACTGTGTTTGTTTGTATATTTTTGTTCTTTACAACTTAGAGATAGATCATCAGTTTTTAATAAAGACTGGTTTCAAGGGAATGCTTTAGAAATTGATTCCATGATAATCTCAGTAGGATGTTGACTTAGTTCTCTGTCTTTTAATCTCATAACAAATCGCTATTATAGCATTAGGCATCTAAACATTAAATTTGGAATCTTTCGCAATGCTTATGAACAAAATCATTTCGTCAATTCGTGTATGATATTATTTTATGATGCTTTACAAGTAGCACCTATGTCTAGGGATGAATCGAAGCGTTTTCCATTGAAATCCTCACAACTAGATTGTTCAAAATAACCTAGTAACTTCCAATGAGGCCTATGCGATGGATCTCCATCGCAAATATAAGATCTTATTATTGCATTACCATATTTATCAATAGCACTGCCCTTTGATAATTTTGAGAAAAAATACCTGTCCGGTCCAACATATCGCTTTTCTCCGCATTCAATATAAAAGAATGCCTGTAGTCCAGCTTTCAAATGGCTCCACCCATTACATACATATCCTCCTTCAGGTAAACAAATCAATTTATCCCAAGATGCTCCAAATGTACCATCATCACTAAAGGATACTAATTGGATTTGACGAGCGTTGTCTCTTTGTGTGGAGTAAACATTTTGATAGGTTTGAGGTACCCATTTCGCAGATTCTACTTCAGCATCGTTGAATTTACCAGTAATGATGTATTGGCGATTAACATATGTGTTACCTGGTTTAATGGGTGTGACAACGATGTTTGTCTTTAGATGATAAAGCATAGACATAAGTAAAGCAGCAATATAAGAATAATAAAATAGAAATAAATATATTTTTTCATGACGAAGTAATTTCAATACACTTACAAATACTGTATAATCTCTTTTCAGATCAGTACTACCAAATCGGATCCTTGAATGAAATTCCGCATGCATATCTGGACTCTTTTTATCTCGACCATGCACAAATGTCAATGCAAGATTATCCTTTGAATCTTTCCCAATATCAGAGCAGTAGCTTATTGTGACTTCATCTCCTGCTGATTGAAATATGGCATTGATATCCTGTTCCGTCAAATTTTGGTTCCATGGACTAAAGTATATCTGATTTCCTGCCCATGACCAATGTAAAATAAAATTGACTCGAAAACGTCGTCTTGTACGTAGATTTGAAAAGTAAAGGTTACAGACTGGTTCACCAGATTTGATGAGGACTGTAGGGTTAATCTGAATCCGAAATATGTTTCGTCCTAGCTTTTGAGTGTGAAAAGGAGACTTCTGACATGGATTTTTATACATTACAATTAGACGCAATTCATCAGGTAATAATTTGCCATTCTGTTCTAAAGCAATTGAACGAGGATTATTTGTATATGTTCCTTGAGATACTTTTGAATTGGAAGCTTCAGCCTCACAAGTATCAGCGCTATTCGTTTGATTCAAATGCCATTGCTCCAGTACTCTTTTCCTTTGAGCACGTTTTTGCCGTTGTTGTTTAGCTTTCTCATCTGGAAGAGCCTTTCCATCATCGCCTGCTTCAGGCATTTGAAACGAATCTGGTCGAACTCCGTACTTAGATTCTTTTAGATTTTGGGCAAAGGTTGTAAATCCACCTGTTTCTTTGACAAGTGTGACCTCACTAGCTCCAAATCTTGGAATAGGAAATTGTAACTTTAATTTCCCGTTTCGATCCGACAAAAGTATATTTTGAAGGTTTGAAGTACGTACACCTCCCCAAGGGATATTCATATATCCGATTGATTCTTGTTTGTTGAGTCTTTCGAGATTGTGATCTATGTCACTGCTGGGAAGGTTTTGAATAGCACTTGTGACTTCAATAACACCATTCCCACAGTCTTGATAACGATTGAAATACAAAATAGAACTATGAAATGGAGTTGGTATATGTGCGTGTTGTCCCCATGAGGCAAAGCTACATTGCAATATTCCTTTTTCCTGATTTTGTTCACAATATTTTGCAATATTTGGTGAATAAAATGGGCCTTTGGTGTATTTGTCATCACGCATATATGTCCCTGCTTGATGAATGAAATAGGGAGGAGTATCTTTGTCATGATTGTAAATTTGGTTGACTGCTACCATTTGCCAAACTTCGTCGACAAAAGGAGCATTGTGGTGGAATTGAGGAGGGATGGCTTCGCCAAAAGCTCCCTGAAAACTGTAAATATTTCCGCCTTGGCCAATGCGTAATTCCCAGCTATGGGTAGGATCATTATCATCGTGTTTCATTTCGGCTTGGAATAGTTTCGATTCAAAGCTTTGACTTTGTGAACTCCAAGTGGAAGTGGATGATGCATATGTATATTTTAACGAAGTAAATGCATTTTTATTATCACTACTAGCCTCCGCAAGCGATAAAATGCATTCTGGGCTACTTGGGGGTAGAATATCTTTCAGCAGGATCGAATCAAGAGTTTCTTTTTGCACCAATTGGGCATCGATACAACAATCTTTTATCATAAAAGAAGAGAACATTATTGTAGCAAAGACGAAACTTTTGGTGTAACTCTCATTTCGACTCTTATTTCTTGGAAATTTATTCTTCGAAAACGACACAGGTGCTGCATTCCAGCATAATGAGTTGGAAATTTTCATCTCTGGAGATAAAATAGTTTTTTTGCCATGGTTCTTATGCTTCAAGTCGTGAATTCATAGACAAATGTTCTTTTGCATCTTCATTTTTAAAATACTCTGTTCTTACCTTTGAACAGTGTGATTATTGTGTCAATATAGTGTGATCAATCGATAGATCAATAAACCATTAAAGTTAAGATAAAACTAAAACAGCTGTATTAGGACCCCCGTTCCTGACCCCCCGAATTTAAGCAAGATTTACATAACAAGTTTTTGCCGTATGACTGTACGTTTTTTACGTAGTTATTAAAAAAATTGCCGTGGGATCATGTCAATAAATTCCAATTAATTGTTCGTAAAAAAAAATAATTGATGTAAATTCGTGTATCAATCTACAGGACTTTTGATTTATGTGAAAGTAAAGGAAAAATACCGGGAGAGTCGCACGGATGAAGTTGTTTCCATCAAGTATGGAACTTCCGCTTATTTTGATGGTTTCAGTTAGCGATTGACACGTCAGATGGAATTCTGGGTGTGTGAATTTGACTCATATTTTACATAGATAGAATGCTTCATATTTAAAAGGTAAGCAATGGCTAAGTATTTAGTTATATAGGTGATATGCCATCTAAATAGGACTAGTACTTACACAGGATGATGTATGTACGTAATTTCATTCCAATATACAACATTGAGATGTGTATGTCTCGATGCAGATTAGTTTCTATTCGCTGCTGATAGACATATTTTATCCATCTTTGCGATACTTAGCTCCAGATTTTTTTGCATCATGTGCCCTTCGAATTGCGGACATTGCCAAACCAGGTGATAAGATCCCTGATTTACCAAAAGATGCTGGCATGGAAAGCATTGAAGTGTTGGATTTTATTCCAAAGGAAACAGACCCACAGCTGAAATTCGATCTGAAATGCAAGCGGTTATGTAAGAAAATGCTGCTGCTTACCGAACCTCTGAAGTTCTTGCGGAAGGAAAAGAAAAAATAGATGAAGTTGTTCAAAAATTTGAAGATGTAAAGGTCACTGATACATCTCTTATTTGGAATACAGATTTGGTAGAACCATTCGAACTCAGAAATCTATTAGACTGTGCTGCTACCACAATGCATGGCGCCGAGGAAAGAAAGGAAAGTCGTGGCGCACATGCCCATGAAAACTTCCCCGATCGTGATGATGAAAACTGGATGAAGCACACAAGTGCCTATTTCAACAAAGAAACTGGAAAAACTGAAATTAAATACAGACCAATTCATTATTATACACTCGATGAGGAAGAATGTGCCGTGTTACCACCAGTTGCAAGAGTTTATTAGTTTGTAGGCATTTCTATGTTCGACGCGTTACACTCTGATGTAACTACTGAAACGATTCTGCTTTGGAATCAAATAAAAAATCTTTCATTTTGCACAAATTATAAACTCTTTTTTTTTTACTTTATTGAAAGAATTGGATTAAGACACTCTTGCAATTATGGTCCATATATTGAATTAAGAAAACTTTTTTAGATCATTGCACATTATTCTCTAGATATCTCTGTATATTCCGCTTTAGTATTCTCATGATTAAAAAATGTCATTTTATTCAAACACCCGACTTAGATGACTGATCAAACTAGATTTTTGACGTAACACAACTGTTCCATCCTTCTTCTTCGACGCGATGGTAAAATAGATGTTCTTATCTGGAACTTCCACCTGCTCTTACTCACTACTACCATGTCCACACGTACTATTGTCAATACCTTGACCTACCGTGATTGCATCAGTTATTGTTTTCTCTGTTACGATTTCGATGTATTATCAGCAGAATCGTTAATAACTTTAATACTCCGTTTTGTTAAAAAAAATCCTTCTCTTGATCATCAAATGGTTGCACTTCTTTTTTCATTTCTTTTATAGTTTCTTCGTCGATTCTGCGAAGAAGAAATAGATATATTCTGAAAATTCTATCGATTTTGTGTGACAAAATTCCGGTGAGAGCAATAAATTATCAATAAATTATTTTAAAAGTTTATAGTATATTTTTTATACTCTTTTCATAATGATTGCAACATGGAACGAATTGCATGTTTCAAGTATCATTTATCTTTTCTTCTTTCTCGACGTCACCCTATTTTTCAACTTTTCATGTCTCTCTTTTCTTTTCATATCTTCTTCCCATGCTTGGAATTTATACTTTCCCAGTTCATTAGGGGGAGGGGCAAATCCTCCTAAATTATCTTAATGGATTTGCTTCAATTGGAAAAGACTTTGTGAATTTTTTTGACTAACGCTGGACTAAACACCCGCAATACTCGTTGAATATATCCCAAAGATTTGTCGAAGTGAACTGTTGAAAAATCAAATTCTTTTGCACGTTTGAGAAAAATAGAAAGAGTAACTGTGTACAAATGCAGATTGGCAGCAACATAAGGCTCCCATTTTTCCGGAGTATATTTACTTGCAGCATCAAAACGGGGAAATGTGAGTCATGATGGGGTAGCCGGGTTTCGCATTTGAGACTGGTTTCCTAAATGTTGAGAAGCAGTGGAGTTGGACTGTGTTTGCTTCAAAGGATTATTAATGTTTCCATTGTTATTTTGGTTGTGTGGAAGGAATTGCCGAATCATGTTTTTGCAGTTTCGGGTCTTAAGTGGCGAGCATCAAATTTTCTTGAATCTATACGATATTCATTCAAGAAGATAACCAAGTTAGAAACGAATTGATGAAGACATGTAAAAATGTGAAAAAAAACTTACGATGAATAATAACATTCCAAGGTTCTAACCAAATTAACCAAGCAGACAAAGCCGTAAAGAATGCAGAATCGGATAGATGCAACGGAGCATATTTAAAGACTACTCTAATATAATTATAAAAACTTGGTTGGACCATATGCATTTGAGGTGTTAGTAAACAAGATTTTCCATTTTGAATATTGGAGGTATCATTTGCTGATGGAAAATTTTCATTGTTTTTTTTTCTGGAATAAGCACAGTTCGATGATACTTGATCCCAGTCCACAACGTTCCATCATGAGGACAAGTATTCAGATCAACAATTCTAGAGAATATGAATGTTTCATCGATTCCAAGAATTCAAAAGCTGATTTCACTGCAACTGCATCTGGTCCATTTTCCTAACTATTTAACATCTATCGCTACGATAGCATAATAGAAAATATAATTAAGATGTTTAACTAATATTCTTACATGCCATTGCTGTCACTGTTGATTAAGTGGTAATATCAATTAGACAGCAACCAGGGCAATAAAAATTAATGAATTCCAGGATTCCTTTTTTTCACAATTGGATAAAATCTCCAAAATTATGCCTTTTACAGACTCCATCATATAAAAAATCGTATGTATCTTTTATACTACGTTTTTACACAAGAACAAATCCACGGCAATAGTCGTCAATAGATACGTATTTTCTTCGTAGGTTGTTGTTGTTGTTGTATGGTATGTATGTATGTATGTTAAATTTATTAACGTGTTGCTTTGGGAATCACACTGTGGTGTATAGCCAGCCTTCCCGTTCCTTCTCGTACTTTTATTGTTCTTGGGGGAGGAACGTACTATATCCAGGAAGTTCAATACCACATAAAAAACGGATCTTCTAAATACAATGAATGGCATCTAAATATGAAGGTATG
>Ga0209092_10002749_pt1 | contig 15853 bp, 12 predicted proteins | sample FraStrMetagenome_FD_187446 | JGI IMG/M metagenome (GOLD analysis project Ga0209092, IMG submission 187446) | Marine eukaryotic phytoplankton communities from Arctic Ocean - Fram Strait ARC3M Metagenome (SPAdes) (version 2) | ecosystem: Environmental > Aquatic > Marine > Oceanic | place: Fram...
AAAATTTGATGAACAGGTGACCCATAATGCAGTGATACTCGTCATACTCATAATATAAATTTCAACGACACGTTTGAAATGAAGAGTAGAAATTATATTGAGAAATCGTGGTAATTCTGTACTCTGTCTCTTTTTCTGATTGTGTCACAGGAATAAAACACCGCGGCTAAAGATAAATGAAGGGGGATATCGTACTTAAACAGTCAAAGAAAAGCATTATCTTATGCATACATATGTACATATAGAAAGCAGACTTGTAGGATGTTGGGTGGATATTTACCCAGTTTCACACCAACAATTTACTTGAAACATACGATTTAAAAGCCTTACATTATTAACAAATGTCTACTCGTAACTTTATTACTAAAATTTTGAACGGTAGATTCATCGATATGTGGAAACACATTAATTGTGTGTCCATTTGACTAACTGAATCACTAAATCCTTTCATGGAGGGATTGTTACCAAATTTATTTTCACTTGAACCTCCATATATCTTTGATCTCTAACCATCGACAATGAAATCACTTAATTGGGAAATTTCTCCTGACATTCAAAGGATAATTGAGTCTCGATTATTTTTAGGTAGGAGATCTTAGATGATACCACAACACCAAAAATATTTATCATCCAACCAAAGTATTGATGAATATTACTTGTTGAGTTTTTAGAAGATAGTTCTTTTCATTAATCTTGCTTACTTATCCACGACATCTACAACGTCTTATTTATCTACACAATTCAGATCTATTTCGTTTCGTAGGCCTCATCATCATCACCATATACTTTTAAATTTTACAATTTTCCTTCTGTTCTCCAGCTTTGACATCCAATTGAATATGTGCATCCTCATTATTTTCTTCATCAATTGAGGATAAAAGGCGGTCATTTTTTATATCAGTTGGATATTCCATTAAACGATTGATTTGAATTAAAAATGCCTCCAGAAAAAGAAAATACAAGGTACCACTAATGATCGAATACCAAGACGCCACATTGTTCAAAATGAACGATAATAGGAACAATCCAATAACCGAGGACCAAACCTCTTGCCTTAAACTTTGCTTATTACAGCGCATGCTCTAAAATACAGTGCTCATTTATTGTAATTACCGATGTCGTCGCCAAGCAGCTAAGTATAGATCTATTAGTACGTCTGAGATCTGTGCATAAAGATCTTGTCGTGAAATCTCTCTCTCAAAAGAAACCTTTTTGGGTCGTGGATGCTACATTATCATCAACACGTTAACAGCACGCAGCACATAGCAGCGAACTCTTCTGGTTGAGGTTGAAGGATTTGTGCACTCCTTGACCTCGTGCTTCTTCCTCGCCCATCCGGTTTTCCTATGCCTCTCACGTACTCGGAAGAGCTCTCGATACAACGTGTACCACCGCACACACCATCACAATTTAAACACTCCAAATACAATCAAAATGAAACTCGCTATTGCCGCCACTCTTGCTGCCTCCGCCGCCGCCTTCGCCCCGGCTTCCAAGACCGCCTCCACTTCCGCCATCAAGGCCTTCGAGGGAGAGCTCGGTGCCCAGCCTCCTCTTGGATTCTACGATCCTCTTGGTTTGCTTGATGGTGTTGGTCAGGACCGTTTCAACCGTCTCCGCTCTGTTGAGCTCAAGCACGGACGTATTTCCATGCTTGCCATTCTTGGACACATCGTCACCACCGCTGGACTTCGTCTTCCAGGAGATATTGACTACGCTGGAACCAGTTTCGCTTCCGTCCCTACTGGACTCAAGGCACTCGATGCCGTTCCCAAGGCCGGAATCATCCAGATCATCGCCTTTGTTGGTTTCTTGGAACTCTTCGTCATGAAGGATGTTACCGGAGAGGCTGAATTCGTTGGTGACTTCCGCAACGGTGCCCTTGACTTCGGATGGGACACCTTCAGCGAAGAAGCCAAGCTCTCAAAGCGTGCCATCGAACTTAACAACGGACGTGCAGCCCAGATGGGAATCCTTGCCCTTATGGTTCATGAGATGCTTCCCAGCCACGATGCTTACGTCATCAATGCCATTGCCGGAGCCCCCATTGACTTCTAAATTGTCTCCCTATTGCTGATTTCTCGAGCTACGAGAAAGAATTTTGATTAACCATGTCCTACTTTACACTAAAGAAGTGCTCAGAAGTGTTTACTGTCAAAGAGGTGTTGGCCGGGTTGTTAGATTTGGTTTACTCGATCTCTAGAATAATACATAGATATTGAATTTACCAAGTATATGTACATATTTTTTCTATATATACAGTAGATAGGAGTGAAATGTCTCTTCCCAGATTGCTAAGTATATTTGTTGATAACAACTAACTTCAGATTGCTTTCGCTTCTACAAGTCTGTGGCCATCTCAGGATGAACGATTATCAGCTCGTTCGAATCGATTGATAAATCACTCAGGCTTTCATCACAGGCGTAGTCTTTTGCAAATTTATACACATGACTCCTGGCTGAGTTTGATGAGAATATAGTAGCATTCACATTTTCGCCTACAGCAACATTTTGTTTAATCTCACTCCTTTCGCAAACTTTATTGACAACGCAAAGACTTGATTTAGGAGGGACTAGGCACTTCGGTCCACTCGTGATTACATTTAATCCGATCATCCTTGTAGTTTTCTGCGACAGCGAGGCATCGTCATGAGACGTGTTCTCAGTGTCAACGACTGTTGATTTGGTAATATCATAAATTGAAGGATCGGCATCTGTATAAGGAATTTGCATACTATCGACTGTGTTACCAGCTCTGTAATTTTTTGAAGCAGGAAAATGAATTTTGTTTTTGCTGCATAATACATCGTACAATGATATGATAGTTTCGTCTGCAGCACGTCGTTCGCTCGATAAAGTTTGATGAAGCGCTTCCAAATGTATTAGGCGATTGATCTTTCCAACCTTTTTGAACAGAAAGAAACCAAGGCGAAGGAGTCGCTCTTGTAGTATGTTTATCTTTTTACTGATTTCACATCTACCTTTATCTTGAAAACTGTCCACTAAATCTTTTTGATTGACTGGGTTTTTTTCTTCATACCCATCTCCTCTCACAACAAAATCTGACAATATCGCAGCCAATATGTTTTGAGGTGGAATATTATGAACCATTTCATCGACTTTGCGATCGAGTTTTTGTTGATTTCTAATTGCAGCACACTTATACTTCACACTGGTAAACCACCGGTGCGGAAATATAAGGGCTGGGTATAGATTGCATTTCAATGTAAGGAAAATTTTGTCGTTAAATAAACGATCAATATGATACTTATTCGATGTAGTATCTTCAATCCTCTCTTCATTTCTTACACCTTCAACACCGAGTAATGATGTTTTGAAGATAGAATCATAACACTTTCGAAACAGACGATGATAGTATCTATAAATCATTCGTGCCAAAGTTCTCCCTCTTACCATGTTCATATCATAAACACGAATCGCTTCATCCAAAGAATTATAAACTCCCAAATCAACCTTCTCGTGAAGAAAAGTCACAGATACTGAATACTCATAATCACTGACATCTTTGGCGTCAATTACGTCTACGACCGAAGCATAGGGCGGAATATTCCCGCGTTCGAGCTGAAAATCATGCCAATCCTCTTGCATAATCCTTTCCAATATCTGACAATCAGCGTCACTTATGAGGCCTAACATCCTAATGTTCGAAGGACTAGTATCACAATGGACACTGGGAAATTCTTCGTTTAGCGTCCTTAAGATAGGATCCAGAATAGTCTCAACCGATCGAAGTTGCTCCCGTTCTCCTCCCGAAGACGACGACAACAACGAAAAGAGCTCACGATGTACACAATCCAATGCCAGCCAAACTTTATTTGATCGATTGTCTCCTAGTTTCAATAAAGTAAGAAGTAAAGGATTCCTTGTAGCTTCATCTAGACTCTGATGCCTCGTCCTTGTCCTTTTTCTCTTTCGCTGCAATGTCAAATGTTTTCTTTCTTCATCACATTCACTCGTAGCATCTCCATCATTACTAGCATAGCTACTACCATTACCATTACCATCGGCGGATGACGTTTTCGGGTGACGTTGAATCTTACCATGGAACGCCGACGGCCACATTGTTTTGACCACTTCCTATATTTCTGTCGATAACTCTCGTAGGATAGGATGTAATAAATTACTAATACTACTATTACTAAATGATGATGCCGATGTAGAAAGCAATGGACGCGGCATTCACTCTCACCTCCTTTCGAGAGAGAATTGCGTTTTTCGCAACACGCACGAAAAGCGCCAACTCAAATTCAAATTCTCGTTGGGACTTCGGCTCAAGCTAGAATAGCCATGCCACACCCCTCGCTCGTTATCGAGACACCACGATATACAGACATGTCCAACGTGAAAGATTAGCGATAAGTATATTAATTGTGCCCTGCTCGTGGAACCTTATCCGTTTGTATAAATAGAAGGCCTTACACGACACGATTCCCACCAAGAGATCGCGATCGCGCTGCGATTCTTCACTTTTCATAGACGTATTATTTATGAATACACACACAGATATGGCACATTAGTGGGTTGTTGTGATCTGACAGGACTAACATCGCTCAAAATTAATAGATCGAGAGAGATTGAGATTGAGATTGAGAGAGAACGTTTATAAAAGTAAAAGCAAATATCGAATCGTTCCCCCTTCTACAGTCCGTCCTTCCTTTCTCTCCCCGCAATAACTTCGTTGCTTTATTTGTATACCGGTATTCTGAATATTAACTTTGACGTACAAAGTTAATTCAGTACACAGTTGAAAAAAAAGTTATTACGGGAATCTGTATCGTCATCCAGCTCGTTCATTTTTCCGTCTACGCATAAGACACACTTCATAGTATATAGAAAGAAATATGGACGATCGTACAGGAATGCCAATCGTGTCTTCACAGGGTGTAGAGCTTGAAGCTTCGGCGATGCTCATGTCGGGGGAACTTAGTAATCAAAAAGATTTAGAAGACGATAATATTATTGCTGGTGACAACGGTAGGAAGAAATTATGGATGGTAGCGGGTATAGCGTTTCTTGTCGTGGTAGCCGTTGTTGTTCCGGTTGTCATTGTTGTCACCGACAATGGAGGAGGCGATGGTGGGAGCACAAGTAGTAGCACTGGTACTTCTGACACCGAAAGTAAAGATGGTGTGGGAGGAAGTGTTACTGGAAATCCGTCCACAAGGCCTAGTTTTGCTCCTGTAGTTACTGGCTCGTCGTTGCCAACGGTGAAATTATCGGCTGTGCCAACAGTGAAGTCAAGTTTGGAACCGTCCAAGCAACCTACGGTTGAACCAAGTTTGAAGCCATCCATGCAACCTACGATTGAACCAAGTTCGAATCCGACAATGGAGCCGTCCCTGCAACCTACTCTCGGCCCACAAGTTCCAACAGGTGTACCATCAGTAAGTTTGACGCCGACATGCGTGGACGAACAGGTTTGCGCTCTTTCTGGATTATTTGATGCCACTGGTGGAAATTTTTGGACAAATAACGACGGATGGTTAAACTACACAGATGTTTGTGACTGGTATGGAGTGTCATGTTCCAATGATGGAGTTATAACAACCATTGATCTAGCAGAGAACGGACTAAATGGCACTCTTCCTGGTAACGGTGTGTGGGATCGTCTGAGTAATATAGATACGCTATATTTGGAAGGGAACGATATCATTGGTTCCTTACCAAGCGATCTAGGGGAACTTACATCGCTTATATTCTTGGATTTAAGCTATAACAACTTTGAGAATTCAATACCTTCAGAGTTCGGTAGCCTTTCATCATTGGTACTTTTAGACTTGTCTTATAATCAGTTAACTGGAAATCTACCTACGGAAATTGGTAATATGTCTTTTCTGATGATACTCTCTATTCAGAGCAACGACTTAGAAGGGAGAATAAGCATGGACGGGCCAATTTGCCAGTTGACAAATTTCCAGGGTGGCAACTTGATGACGTTAAATTCTGACTGCTCTCCGTATTCCGTTATTTGTGATTGTTGTATATGTTTTTGAGGCTCCTGAAATTTTGAAGTCATTTAGTTCATTTAAAAAGTAACTATAATTTCCTTTTTGACTACTCCTTTAATCTAGAGAAGGAAGCGTAATAAATTTCCATTGTTAGAGTTATTACATGAAATATTCAAACATTTCGCCAAATGCACGCCCACGTAGGCTAAAATGACTGAACGAATTGTCAACTGGGACTGTGATAGCACGTGAATAAAAATTAGCTCGTTACTTTAAACATTTATCTACTTAGACAGAGTTCTTAACTTTATTCATTAGGTTCTGTCCTCGTTAGCTTTACGGGTGCATCTTCTGACTGAAGCGAGCCGAGGCTGGACTACCATTATCCACGTTCTCTGAATCTCTTAATTTGAAAATGTCAATGGTCCTTAGATTGTTGAAACTCACATGCATTAGACGACAACAACCGAGAACTCTTTCAGGTAGCACGTCGGATTGTTTCCCCTCAAGGACAAATGCCATATCTACAATCAGATGCTTCGCAAAACCTTTCGCCAGTCCGACTACATGTGAAGCGATTTTGCTAGACGAAACATCGAGAATGAGCTCAAAATACCGATCGTCTCGTGAGTAATATTGCTTCAGTTTTGTTCCCATTATAGCCGGTGTCGAACCAACAGCTTTTCTCACAACGAAGTTCCCTTTAATAATTCGTGGAATGAGCTTAAAGGTTTCATCGCGAAATTTGTCATCACCTTCGAAGAAAAAACGATTCGCTAATTTAGAGAAGGGAGTTCCAGCCTTTCCGCGAATTACATCCAGTTGACTTTCATCGACTTTAAAATACATGACAAGGTGGTAGCATGGTTCTCCAGGTACAATGATGTTCACGGCAAATACAAAAGGAGGTAGTGTTCCGTTTGCCAACGACTGTTGAACACGTTCAGAGGGCATATTGCACATACCAGTGTATATTGGTACATCAACTTCAACTAAATCAACTGTCATGAGCTTGAATACGCTATGCCCAGCTCGAATTTTTCTCTTATCCTTTAAATAGTTCTCCCCCCTCACAGCAAAGTTATCAGAATCCGGTTCAGCCCATTGAGAAATTTTGAGAGGTTTCGGTAAAGGTGATCCCATCTCATCAACATCATTATATGTCATGTTTCCAATACTTCCAGTTTCATCGAATGCACCAATACCGCCTCGCGTGCTAAAAAAATTTGTATCATTGGTACACACCGAAGAAGCAGCATGGGCATGACTTTCGCACGTAATACTGGACGTGGCCGTATTCTGCGCGGCACTTGCAGAATCTGCATCTACGCCTTCCACCAGCGAGTTGCTTATCGACGTGTTTGATTTCTGTACAGCACTCGTCGAATCTGCGTCCACTCCATCCGTTAGTGAAATGCTTGCCGTGTCATCCAAAATGGTGTCATCTTCGTCGACAGTAAGTTGTGAATTTACAGTCACAGATCTACGAACGTCCACTGCCTTTTCAAGATCAATGTACTTCAACGGAGGCAGACCCTGAGATTGTGGAGAGTGTCTCTCGGTTGAATCCTTTCCCACCTTGACAGGTGGGCTTTCAGAGACTGCGGCACTTGTCATACTATATGTCAAGTTTCGCTGAAAGGTTCTAATTACGTTTACGAAGTTGCACCGGTAACTTTCCCTCCTCGTAACGAGATAGTCCTCGACTTGGATATGGTTCAAACGAGATAAACGTTTATGAATAGAAGGATGCACTCTCCGTCTTTGCGGTAGTCTTGGGTGGAGAGTGGAGATACTTGCAATAGGTTGCGTTTTATGTGTAGTTGTCGTGTCAGAGAAAATATGAGGAAGTGCCGTATGAAATTTCAATTTTCTGGGCTATTTATGATGTAATTTCTGGTGTCTGTCACATTATAGGTTACTTCGGAGGATAATATATTTCCACATAGAGTACAAAATATAGTCGGAGGTGTGAACAGCAGGATTGAATCGTAAAACAGTATCAGATATCCCGTTCCTTCAAAGTAACGATAGTATTCAATATTTTGAAGAAGGCCTCTTTAGCGAGATATACGTAGATGACATTGCCACATTTTGTTTTTAATATATATCATACCGGTATATAGTCCATTGAGCGATGACGTGAGAGGTGAGAGAGAAAGTGACTTAACGGCTTATTGCAAACTTAGATTATGTACCGGTACAATATATAGGACTTTCATCTCAAATGGACGACGACTTATTCTTCTCTCCTTAACATCATTATTCCTCATCTCAAATTATTGGTATAGAGTTTGGAGTTATCCAACATTTCATAGCGTGTGTTCAATTTGATGTTTCTCGTCTTGTGGATATGGGCATTCTATTTTTTCTTCTCAGCTAATGCTGTAACACGAAAGGTGAAAACTCACATATGCCAATCCACGAGGTCAAATAATGCTTTCAGCAACTTAGAACCCGTTGAACATACCCTACGTACGAAGAAGTGGATTGTCCGCGTTAGACCTTATAGTTTATTTCGTCGATCAAAGGAATATATACAATATCTTGAGTTTGACGATAACAGAAAGAGAGTTGAATGGCATGGGATAGACGATCAACTGAATTCGACAAGCGTGGATCGTATCGACGAAGAGAATGTCGACGGAGAACATCAAACCAGGCCCATAAGAAGACGCATCGGAACTTGGAAACTTGAACATGGGCATGTAATTTGGCATTTACCATGGCGTGAGTTGGATGTTGAGAACAATGATGCTGACTTTTTGAGTTTACATGACGATACAATTTTACACTACCGAGCAATCATTCATTTACGGAAGTTTTCTCCTCAACCACGTATGTTTAAAGGTACTATTAGTAGGGATCGCTCTAAGCGAATGAATTGGCTAAGACCTGTTGTAGGGACTTTTGTCGCTCGTGGAGTTGGAGAAGATACCCTTGATTTGGATTATAGTCATAGGGCCCAGGCTAACCAACTAGTTATGAGAAAGATCGAAAGACAGCAAATTAAGAAGCAAAGAGCTGAAACGAAGAAGAGTAGAGGGCCTAAAATCGCATTATTGGAGTAAGCTTATTTTCGTGAAGAAAGTCTTGCACGAAACGGACACAGAATTCGAAAAACGCACCACCACCATCACGCCGTACAGGTTAACTGGCGAGATTCTATGAAATGGATATTTGTACGAATCAAAGTTATGATACGCTTTCATTTGTGAATCTATCTTATTGTGCGTTTATGGTAGAACTGCGGAGAATTGTTGTTCACTTGTTATTATCACGTTGTCTCGTTCACTGCGAACAGCGCCGGAGGAACGGCTACCAGAACTCACCATATATTGGTATCAGGACAAAAGTGAGAATTTGTTGGGCTACATGTAATTGACTTTTGCCTTGAGAGCGCCTCTTTAAATTTACAGATTCTTCGTAACTTTTTAGGATGTTATTCACAATCTCAAAATATGGATGTGTTTGCCAGTATACCTTTTAAATTTACCTCTTTTTCTTTCTCGTTCAACTTGCTTTTAGCTGATACTTTGTTTGTTTTGTGGACGGCTTTGGACCGTGAACGATAATTCATTCCTGTTCAAATTTTTATATGAATATGTAATTGGCAACCCCAAATAGAAGTCAATGCCGTATGTCGACGTAGTATGTATTAAAATAAGGTCGTAGATAGAGAAAAGTGAGTGTTTTAAAGTAGATTAAAATGATTTGGTTCTTGCATAACACTCGGTCTTACAAATCTGTCGAATGTCCTCAATCTAATTTTTGCAATACATTCGGTCTTAAAAATGTAGAATATAAGGTTCGAAGCAGAGCACAAGTAATATCTTAAGATTCACGAAGGACTCGTACAGTATAACCTGTGCAGCCAACGTTTGAATTTAACAACAAATATTGAATTTTGTCAGGGGGTTCATATGAGTTTCGATCAATCGGCAAAATTTTTACTACTTGCAAGTCTTTTCCAACCCTCTACACTTGCAACAGTCATAGATCACTCCATAGTTAAAACTCGTCCTCTTTATCAGTCACTGGTTCCGAAGAGGAGTGACAGCAAATTGTTATATGAACGAAAGATAGTTTACACATCATCATTTTCCCTGTTATTGAACTTTGAACTCCAATGTTCTGAGTAATACCCCCTGGCATTTCCAGCACACCCTACCTGGTGCCTGACTAGCAGCTCTTTTGTCACCTTCGCCAAGGACTAAAGTAATACTTCGAAGTATTTGATTGAATCCCTTGTTCACTTCACCAAAGTGGCCAACTGACCGATTGCAAGCGAATCGATTCCATTTTTACCGTAAAATCTGTAGGCACTAAATAATGGATTGGAATTATTACCTGCTATCTGCTATCGCACCTGGCATCCAATTTCCAAATTCTAGCTTCAAAATTAAGACTCGAAGTACAAATAATACAGGGGAATAAAAATAGCCTGTTGCGCACCGGTAGTCGTGTTTCTGCGGATACGCGTTTTAAATTCCAAATTCCTTGAGACGCTCTTTTGCGAGGTTTTAACACGAACGACAATATTGCAGAAAATTAATTTTCCTCTTCACTCTCCTACATTCTCTTCCAAAATTCCACACTTGTACTAAGGAAAAGTTACCCACCATGAGCACTAAACTCTCTCCTACTGTTACATTTGGAACTGCGGGTTTAGGCGGCGTAATGGGTTGGTGCATTGTGCATCCGTTCAACACCCTGGCAGTGCGAATGAACCTCGCTTCTGTTCAAGGTTATCAGTTCAGCCTCACAAAGATGGTCGCACAGAATGGATGGGGCAGCCTTTATGATGGAATAGGAGCAGGAATAGGTCGTCAATTGATCTATGCCACGGCACGTTTTGGACTTTTCGAAACGTTCCGTGACAAACTTCACGAAATTCGAGGAAAGACTGATTTCGCCAGCCGAGTGGGTGTGGGAGCGATGACTGGTGGTATGGCTGCATACATGAGTTGTCCGATGGAAGTTGCTTGTGTTCGTATGTCTAACGATGCAACATTGCCCCTTCATGAAAGGCGTAACTACAAGAATGTGTTTGACACGATTAAGAGAATTGGTAAAGAGGAAGGTGTCGCAGCTTACTGGAGAGGTTCAACTCCATTTGTACAGCGCGCCATGATGGTTGGCGTTTTCCAAGTTGCGACATACGATCAATTTAAGGATATGTATGCATCCATGTTGAGTCAGAAAAAAAATAGCGTACCGAATGTCTTCTGTGCGGCTATGACTAGTGGCCTATTGTATTCAATTGCGACCATGCCCTTCGAAGCTAGTAAGAATAGAATGGCAAATCAAAAGGCAGATCCGAAGACAGGAAAAATGCCTTACACATCAACCTTTCAGACCATCAGATCCGTTACAGCAAAGGAAGGATTTCTATCGCTTTACAACGGCTTTTTACCGTATTACGGAAAGTGTGGAGGACACACGGTAACTATGTTTATCTTCGTTCAGCTGATGAGAGAGGCTCTCCTTCCTTAGATATTGCACATTTATACCAGTTACGCTTAGTTAAAATATACTTACTTCGAAGTAAAATTAAAGGAAAATATCTGTAGATTATTTAGTGACGGAATGAAATTGAAACTTATTTGAATAACCTATGAAAGGTGGGATACACCCAAGAAACAGAACACCTCAATAACTTTAAGCACCAATCCATTTGAAGTTTATCAAAAACCACAGTAATGCCTCAAGCAGTCTGGGAGTATTGACGAGAAGCGATAATCCTTCATTTGATATTTCCGTTAATTTTAAGGAATGAACATGAGCGTTCATTATTTTTCAAGATTTGGTACGATGTAAATCACGGAGCATCACAAATTTGTAACTAACAGCGCGCGCATGAAAAGGTGGTGCTCTTGCACGTTTGTGGAAACCGTGGTTTGTTGCCGAGAACCCGCCCAAATAAGAGATCAGACTCTGTTGGAAATATAGCCATGTAGGAATTGGATTGTGCATCAACGCCTTCGGTCAATACCTCTTTGACTGCAAAGTATTTGTCTGTCTTGAACACATTCAAGAAAAAGTGTCCCTATCTAAAATCTTTATCTACTGCCTCGCAACAAGGTTTTTTGTCGTGCTATCCATTTTTTTGCTTGAATTGTTTTGGCTTCGTCTTTTCCGTATTCTTGATTATATGCGTGAAGAAGAATACCAAATGAATATTCGTCTGGTCTAAAGCACGCATCTTTCGTTGACGTATATTGGTCAATCATATATTCTAAGAGGTCCTGCGATTTCTTGACATTGCCGCTATTCGCAAAGGCTTTCAAGACAGTATTGAATACAACAGTATCGGGCTTCGCGCTAGGGTTTTTGTTTGACTGATATTCAGCTATCATACGCTTCAGCAGCGTTTCGGTTTTTAGGCATGCTGCTAAGTTGTCGCGACCTGACGCGTGTGCCCAAGCTACAAAAAGTTCCAATTAATTGAAATCGTTGAAAAAAAATGAAAGTTGAACAAAACCCATACCATTCAAAACAGAAGTATACGTAATGTGATCCGGCTTCAATTCCAGTTCCGTTTCCATCCTTTGCATTATATCTTCTGCTCTTTGTGCTGCATAAAATAAGTCTATTGACTTAGATTGGGCCCTAAAAAAGCGAACAATTGTATCAGAATGCAAGCTCATCGAAAGAAAGTCCTAGTGCAGATGCACTTACCATGCATTTATGACACCATTTATTGTTATTATGTTTGGCTTCAACAGTGGTGATCCCGCGGCGAACTCCTCTTCCATTTCTCGTAATAATGATTCTGCGCATTCTGGTCGATCATTCCTTGCATACGCGGTAATCACAGTAGAATATGAAATTGCATCGGGATACACAAAGGGCCTTCTCTTCATCTGATTTAATAGTGTTCTTGCGTGTTTGGAACAATCATTGATACAACTAATTGCCCAAGCTTCAAGAACCGTGTTGTAAATGGCAGTGGACGGTCTCAATTTACGATCTCTGTTGGTTTCTCGATAGAGCCTCTCCAGCCGACGCAATACACGTTGAGCACGGATGGGACTCCCTTCTTTAGCGTAACTACCAGCAACAATCAAGAAAGATGCAGTGTTTGGCTTTGCCTGTTTGATTCCCGCATGAAAAGCTTGCTCCAAAAACATGAGGCATTCTTCAACTTGTTCTCCATTCCCTACCTTAGATATGGTTTTCATTATTGCGTTTGTGCTCTTTCGATCTGGAAGCACTCCAGATACTATGAATCGTTTCAAAACCAGAAGCGCTTGTATTGCATACTTATCATCACCATTCATAGCAAAAGCTTGAATAACATTGCAAAAGCTAAAAGCGTCCGGACGAATTGATTCGTCACCTGAAGCGAGATATTCTTTTTCCATATCATCCAGAATTGACATACATCTTAATGGAGCATCTGAACTATTGCTTTCCAAATAAGTAAGCATCAATGCATTCATTGTCCTGGAACTAATTTTACAATCATTGTGCTTAGCTTGCAAGTTCCGCATTTTTTCTACAAGTAGCTCGGCTCGCTTAGGGGCATTTTTGTTTGACCCTGCCTCAGCAGCCCAACAATTTATAGCGCAATTAAAACTTATTTGATTTGGAAGGAAATCAGAGTCTTTCGTTTGATGGTATAACTGAAGCATGCGATTTAGAATACGTTCTGCGCGGCTTGCAGCACCTGCTTTACCACATTTTGACCATGCTATGAACAAGTAAAACACTCGCCAATGAATGAATATGTATCAGTGCGATATATATTACATTTATCTCACCGTTAATTATTGCCGAATAACATACAACGTTTGGTTTAATAAATTTGGATCCCTGTTTATATTCCCTTTCCATCATTCTTAGGAGAACTTCGGCTCTTTCAGGTGCGTCCTTGGAGGTAACGAGACAGTGAGAAAACAATACGAAGTCTGTAAACCTCTCGATTTTTCATGAAAGTCAAATATCTTACATTTTCGCGACTCTGGGCTAGAGCGTTCATGACAGCACCAAAAGATTTTGAATTTGGCTTGCAATACCTAGACGAATTGTTCATCATATGGAACAATATTTCTTCCGCTCTTCGAGCTGCAAGAGGATCTCTACTAGACGCCTTCGACAATGTATTGAGAACCGAGTTGTACGAAAAAATGTCAGGCTGCAAGTCGAAATTATTTTGAGACTTGTTTGATTCTATTTCAAAGTATTGCAGCAAGCGTTCTGCTTTGTGGGAAGCTTCAATTGCATAGACGCCACCTTCTCGCATTGCTAAGTTAGAATATGCTAACAAAACTCCATTGAATGTGCGTACAGTCGGTTTAATCGCACTTGTTTTCCCCCTCTCCAGAACATTGATTAAAGTTGCTTCTGCTTTCTTTGCTGCGGTTTGATCAAGTTTATTATTTGCATAAGTATCGATTAGAATATTGTAACAGATAATATTCGGAATCAAGTTTTTATTGTTTGAGACTGATGCCAACTTTTCCATATGTTTCAAGATATTTTCAATACGAGAAGCTGACCCAGGAAGCTTGGACTTTGACCAAGCTAACAGAATTGCAGAATAGGAGTACGCATTTGGTATCGCATCCGGATTGTCATACTTTTTGCTCACATTCAGCATATGCTGCAAGAGTTCTTCGCACTTCCTTGGATCTGGTCCAGATTTCCTCTTTGCGTATGCATTTATTACACCGGAGTAGCAAAAAGTATTGGGTCTCATGCTATCATCCAAATTCGTGGAGTTATAATAAGATGATTCTATTTCATTAAGCAAGCATTCAGCTTTCTCGACCGCTCTGTCCTCCCCAGAATTTGCAAGCGCATTAATAACGGCGCTGTAGGAAAACGCATTCGGACTCAAACTTGGATCCTTCGTCGAAAGTTGTTTCAAGTGTTGAAGAATATCATAAGCACGTCCTGCACCTTTCGTCGAATATTTTTTCGATTTATTTCTCGCCCAAGCATCCATAACTGAAGTATAACACCGGACGTTTGGTTTCAAACTAGAATCTTTCTCACTTAGATGTTCCAGTTCCCACAATATTTCCTCAGCTCGCTGCGCTGCTTTGGCATCACGTGAGCTTCTTCTCGCCCAAGCATTAATGATCGAGCTGTAAGTGACTACATTTGGCCGAATCGACAGCTCCTGCATTTCCCTCAATAAATTTTCCGCCTTGTGCGCTTCTCCTTTGGATGCATAAGCCGATATGATAGATGTATAGGTATACGTATCACGCTGGGTCGCATCCATACCATCGAAAATCTTCAAAGCCTTTTCAAGATAACCTTTTGGTTTCCTTTTCACTAAATTTGCTATTTGTCGATTGCATTCCATCGTCCGTGACGCATATGTAGATCCAACATCATCTTTTGAATGATAAGAATTATCATTCCTCTTTATCCCCGACGATGATGCCTTCATCCAAAGACACGTCTGCTGCTCGTCCCAACAATATTTCCTTCTCCATGATGATGATGACGACGAAGACGAGCAGCAGCGGGGAATGAGAAGTGCTGACGTCAATGATTGTTGCGAAGGATGAAACACTAACAGTAGCAGTGGTGCGAGTTTCGAAAATGGAGATTTCGATTTCATGTACATAATAATTGGTGGTTGCTCATCCCTCGTTCGAAAATATGCACTATTTCTATTCATGCATTATATTATATATTATATATAATGTGTATTTCTATTTATTACTATATAGTTTGTGCTTCCGTATGCTCATGGGACATGGAAGTACGTGGTGCAAATACGGTGAATACAATTAAACAAAAATTCGTAATACCGGTATTGTAATCTCTCTGTCTCTCTCGGGAGGGTGTGGTATCTATTCTCATTTTACACTGTGTAAAACAGCGAATCTATGTTGCTGTGAAGTTGGTAATTGGTACATGTA
>Ga0209092_10002751_pt1 | contig 15840 bp, 10 predicted proteins | sample FraStrMetagenome_FD_187446 | JGI IMG/M metagenome (GOLD analysis project Ga0209092, IMG submission 187446) | Marine eukaryotic phytoplankton communities from Arctic Ocean - Fram Strait ARC3M Metagenome (SPAdes) (version 2) | ecosystem: Environmental > Aquatic > Marine > Oceanic | place: Fram...
AGGATTAGGATTAGGATTAGTATTAGGATTAGGATTAGGATTAGGATTAGGATTAGGATTAGGATTAGGATTAGGATTTGGATTGGGATTAGGATTAGTATTGGGATTAGGATTAGGATTAGTTACTGAGATATACGATATAAAGATGACGAGTTCTAACGTTGAATTATGCCATTTATATCTGTTGCAAGAGTAAAAATATGCAGTTCTACGTCTACGTTAAATTTTTACAAAGAATGATATGGAAAAAGAGGACCCGTCCTGTGCGGAAATGTGAGGAAAATGCATTCATTCATAGTGGACACATGTACTCCCTAGATAAATAGCGACATTAGGGAGTACCTCTGTTTTGGTACTGTGCATGCATTTTCCTCACGTTTCCGCACAGATAGGTTCCGCACAGGACGGGTCCTAATGGAAAAAGGACTCACACAAAATAATTCCCGCAGAAAAAGGCGTGTGAAGATTCTAAAGCCTGAACATAGATCGTGGCGGGATTGTTGCTGCAATGAAATCTATCCGCCATCCCCTCATAATTTTACTTTTTGCAATATTTCATTTATCAATGTCATCGTCATCATCACTTTCCGGAACTGTTGCCTTGGGCGCTGGGTGTAAGTGCGATGCTATCAATTACAGTCAAACGAAAATGGCTGTTGCCAGAACGTTAAGCTGGGAGCAGTAAAGGTTACTGACTTTTTTATTTTGTTCTCTTGTAAAGGCTACTGGGGAACTGAAAAATATGTTAAGGTCAACTTTCAAAAGATGTTCCCAAATAGCATCAAATCGGCCAAAGTTGGATTCATGAGCCCGGATCCTAATGCAATGAAGGATCCGTCCTACAGACAAGTCTGCTCTGGAATCACAGGACATGTAGAAGTCCTCAATGTTGAATTGACTGATCCAACTCCTGAGATATTTGAAGCACTTTTGAAATTTTTCTTCCAATTTCATGATCCCACAACTTTAAACAGCCAGGGAAATGATAGAGGCACCCAATATGCTTCTTACATATTCACGACGGATGATAAGCAGAAGGAAATCGCAGAAAAAGTCATTAAGAACCTCCAAGCTCTTTTAGATAATAAGCAAGTTACAACTTTTGCGAAGGACAGCGTTACCACTAAAGTGGCAGACGCCACTGAATTTTACGTTGCGCACGCAGAACACCAGGAATATCTCGCAAAAAATCCAAACGGTAAGATAGATTTGTCTCGTACCCAATGCATGTCAAGATTACCCCTCACCCAAACATCATCTTTATTTTTCAACGTGTCGACGGCTAGGATACTGCAATCACTACATTCGCTTTCATAATTGGCCTGAGATTTCCTGAGATTATGAATCGCTGTATGAACAAAGCTAATCAAACAAATCACAAAAATATCATTCTTAAGAAAGGCGATTTCAATATTGAACCTCTGCTCACAGTCAATGTTAATGAAATAAATATAAAATCTACTGGTAATTCTAAATTTTGTTTTTAACATAACTGTTACGAAAGGAGACACTTTTAAATAGAGTTGAAAAATATATTCATGACGTCTTGCAAATGTAGTGCTTAATTGATATTCATGTTGACAATCATTACGAAGGCAAAGCTACTGCTTAATTCAACTGCACAACTTATCAAAACAAATGTTTTGGTCTTTGTTACTATATTGAAAACAACATTTGACGAATGATAAAATTATTAATTATGTAATTACTCTACGCTATGAAGACGCGTTTGAATGAAGCAACAAGCAAATGCGAACTCTCGCGAAACTGGCGTACATGCTTTTGAAGCGTCGTCCTCCCATCTGGCCGAGTGTCAAGAAAAACAAAAAAAATTATTTTATGCAGAGAAATACAGGAGAATCAAAACAATGAGCAACTTCATCAACCAGTCCAACCTTCCACCGCCAATCATCAGCCTACCTCTAATCATCGGATTGATGAAACGTATGCCAGATGCTGCTGGAGTTATCGTGTCCGAGTTAATCTGTGAATACGATGCATACTGCGTAATTCAACGAGCGCTTTTGCGATACGCACAAGGTCGTAGGCGCCAAACGCCTGATTCTTTGGATGAAATCGATTGTGCGTGTCCTTTTGGATGCAGAATACCTATACATATGCGACGACATTGGATATGGCGGGCTTTTTTATCGAACAATTTGCGCATACGACGAGTGGCATTTCAGATTTTTTTAACGGGCATGGAGCAGCTACCTGGCAATCAAAAGTCGAGGAATTTTCCAAAATTTATTCGCATTATTCAAGAATTGGCCGACTCGAATTTTCAACATGTGTGTATTGATGTTGTATTACAGGATGATTGGGAGGATCGTTTTCTTGTATCTTTGCACGATTTGGATGGTGGAGAACCGATCTTACAGATTATGGGAGTTTTGAATGCACTGGTAATGCGGGCTGGGAAAAAGGCAGGAACATCCAAGGAAGTTGAAGGAGACACCGAGAGAACGAATGGCCAATCTTTGGATATGGATCAGAAAGGATATACTTGTGAAGAATTTGTTGCCAGTGGAGGCTTACGATGGGTGGTAAACTGGATGAAACGCCTGACAAATGTTCTTTCGCGGTGCGTATTGTTTTTGGAAGTTTAGGTAACGTTGATTTTTATCTCTTCACGTGTTATAATTCTATGAATTACGAAGGACGAGCTCAGCAGCGTCGACTTCTTCGTCAGATAATTTGGCGACATATTCCTCACTGAATACCTCAGTATTTACACGTTTGCATATTTTGACTGACTTCGCGTATAAGCTATGTGTTAAAAATGAAACAATACAAAACATATCTATTTGGCAGTCGTTACAATCAAAAAGTATAAAATGCGATGCAATACTTCCATCGTTAATTTTAATAAGACAAGTTCTTGCAATCGAGCTGAAAGGGTTGTTGAGTTTTGAGGTATCGAGTAACTCTCTTGCCCGGGCTTACATAACGAGAATTTGCAATCCTGTTATAACTTCTAATAGCAAACGCGATTCACGGGTGGACAGTAAGGATAGTAGTGGGAAAAGCTTGAAAATTTATTCATCATCTCGTGGTCTTTTAGGGGGGCTTTTGCAACAGCAAGCTCAAATTGCTGCAGGAAGTAATATCATCTTTGGAAGGTCAAATTTTGGTGGTAGCGTTGATAATATTACAGAACGGATAGAAGTTCATGATGATGCCGACGACGACGATGATGATGATGATGATGTTGATGATGATGATGATGAAGACGAATGTTACGATAAAATGGATGGATGCCAATCTGATGAAGGTGAAAGAGATGATGACATTGATTTCGAGGAGGTTGATGTGGAAGAAGAAATTCAATCATATGACGGCGAAGATGGAAATGTTGTTGTAGTGGATGATGTCGAAGAAGAAGATGAAGAAGAAGACGAAGACGATTTGGAAGGGGGGGATGAAACAGAAGTGGAAAACATTTCTTCAATAAGTCGTCAAAGCGGAAATATGCAGGATCAATATCCTCTAGTACCTCTTTATGTTCCAGATGCGCAAATGATGGATGCTACTGCTCGAAATGATCCAGAAGAAAGCAGAGCCGACAATAATTTAGAAGGTCATTCAAACAAAAGTGAAAAAGTGCGTGGAAAGGATCATTTTACTGGACATCAAGTTCCAATTTCAGAACGGAAGAAAATTTACTTGTCAGCGTGTGTCGTGGTGTTAGAATCGCAGTTCCCACCACTCCATTTTCAAGGGAGGAAAAACTTAGGATCCCGCGGACACAATTCATTATCACTCCTTAGTCCAGCTGGCGTTCAAGCGTTAGTGAAGTCAATGTGCGCCATTGTCAAACCTCCCGCAAAACCCTTAGCGTTAAAGGTTATGTTGAGACGAACGCCGACGCAAGAGGAATTCTTCCGTGGAAGCCTCTCAAAAAGTCTAATGCTTGTTTCGTCAATAAATTGTTTTTCTGGTGAGGTGGAACCACTAATGAGCGACCTACGACGGCATATTGCGACTGATTTACAAATGACAGACTCAGCCGAACTTCTGGAGCTATTAGTAGGGGGGAAGATTATCGACTTAGCTTTGAAAGTCCGAGTCGTTCAGCAAGTTCACTGGCGAAAGCATGTACTAAACTATTACGAAACTGGGTATTCCAGTGACAGTAGTGTCTCTTCTATGCCTCCGATGGTTGTTACATATCGTCTTGCAGGTGTTGATGGTGAAGCTACTGAAGACGTAATCGAAGCGTTGTCCGATCCTGACGGTTCCGGAGGAGTTGATCCAGAAGTTGAATTCGCCATAACTAGAGATATCGCAGAAGCCGGAGAGAGAAGGATTTTTCCGATCCTTCTTCGATCGATTGATGATGATATAGGTTCTTGGTTGATGAAAATAAGACGAGATGATATAAACTTATGCCGAAGGCAAAAGACAAATCCTTCGAAGGAGGCGTTTATGAACTTATCAGCAAATCCCGCTCTCGTTCTCTTTCAATATTGTTCTCATTTGAAGTGCAATCGTAAATTAATGGTTCAGGCTCGTGCTCCGACAAAAATGTTGAAGAGACTCCTTGACATATTGGGCGTGATAAACTCGGATAAAGTTTGTACAACAAAAAAAACAACGACAGAATTTTTGCAAGACATTATTGAGATTTTAGCTTCAGATATTTCAACAGTTTCGCAAATAATTGATAGTAAGGATGAAGAAGAACGCGATGTTGATACCATCGATCCGGTGCTACATTCCCTTACTGAGTCATCATTAGCTGCGCCTCTTCGGAAAATTATTGCTGATCTATTGCCTTTTCTTACATACGGCCAGAGGGCATCATCTCGAGCACTTGCGATGCAATTCCTCAAGCACGTTGATTTCGATAATATGCTAGATGTTGAATCGAGCTCCGTTCTAATGGAAACGTTTATCCAAACTGCTATTAGCTTGCCTCCAGTCAATGTATGCAACGAATTACGAAGTCAACTTATTGAAGAAGGGTTTACATTAACAGCTACCAATTTTCTTCTTAAAAATATTCCTAATCGCCCTCCGCCTTGGTCTTTATCTTTATTTTCGGCTGAAGAGAGTGGCAGTATCGAATCATCAGCGAAGGCGAAATTAGAAAAGGAATGGAAGGAGTACTTTGTACGCCAAGGTTTGGGTAAAACACTTAAAATTCTAATCGGGCTCAGTAGTCAACATAGGTCAACTCAAAATATGCTTGCAGAAAATGTTGATCTCGTACGTTCTTGTCACTGGATGGAAAGCACGTCTGATACAGGCGGAGAATTGGGACTCTTAGCAGAAACACTTTTGGATGGCCTGAAAGAGAATAACGACGAATGTGCTCAATTGATAAATGCTATTCGTCAAAAAACCAAAGCAAGGAAAAGAGAAATTGCCGGAGAACGTAGAAGCAGGGCACTTGATCAAATGAAGAGAAAGGCAAAGAATCTTGCAACTGATAAAGAAAATCCTGAACCACAAGGTACAGGAAATACACATGTCGTCGTGGAATCGCAATCTACTTTGAGCAATCAAACCTCCGGTAATCCTATTTCTCCTTCTAAAATGCCTGCTTGGATGCAAGAGATGGAAGCGATGGAAGATGAAAGAGGTCTTACGTGTGCTGTCTGTCAAGAAGGGCAGCAATTTCAACCTTCTGAGCTACTTGGACTCTACTGCTATATCAAGAAGATATCCATTTCGAATAAGAGCGGTTTTAAGCCTGCGATTGACGGTACATTACTGCTACTTTCGTTACCTCTAACTATACCACACGCCCTGAATCAATCGATTTTTGACGAATTAGTTTACACTCCAATACTTTCTACGATCGTTTCATTTCAAAACCGAACGTCATACTCTGACACCGCAGCTACGCTCTCTATTTCACGTAATACGTACTTTGTGAATACTCTAACGGCAGGAAATGCGATTCACTTTGCGTGCCATTCAAGAGCCAGGCATGCTGACAGAAATCATCCCAAGGCACCTAAAGGTATTTTTATCAATTTAGTTTGAAAATATACATTTTACAGATATATCATTTTTGATTTTTAAGGTGAATGGGAAGGAGCTTCGTTGCGTAATACTCGTGTTTCTTGCAACGCCATTATGCCGCTAGTAACGTCATTGCGAAATCCCGAAGTTCCTCTTGTTTCTGTTGACACCTCTTTGTCAAATTATCAAGCAACAATTTCAAATATTGTTGGATCCAGACCGAAATCAATGCTTTGGACTATCCTGCATGATCTAAGAATACTATTACTCCGCATAGCCCATGGCGAATCTTTGTCTGTTGATTGTGGAGGTGGATCTCTCTCATCCAACACAGTCTTAATTTTTCAACAGCTTCAGATGGCAGAAATGTGCATGAAAAATGCTGAGGCTGAGGCGAATTCGAGCGCAATAGTTGAACATGTAAGAAGTTTAGGGTCGGCTTTTGTAGCAGGAGTTGAAATATGCAATTATGTTACTGAAGAGCAAGCCAGAGCGCGAATAAATCGTTCTCTAATTGAAAGTTCTGTGATGGCTAGTATATGTTGCATACTATTTCATAAAAACAATAAAAAGGAAGGAAGTACGACACTTCAATCAACAACAACCGCCAAGGATCTTTGGAAAAAATTTCGTGCACAATTTGTGGTCGGTCTTATTCGTCTGGCAGGTAGGAGAAGGTGTCAAGGAATTGAAGATAGCGGTTGCGTTTCTTCAAGACCTTCAGGGCGGAGAAAGAGTAATGAGAAGTCGGAATCTATTCTGAAAAAGAGAAAGAAAACGAATCTTGATGATATATCACGGTACCTTAGACCTTCTCTCGTCTTAATTGCAATATTTGACAATCTTTCGTCAAGTTTTAAGCATGAAAATATGAGTGATGAGCAAATTGCTGCTGCAGCTGAAGTTACCGTGGACTTGATAAAGAAGGTGCGCAACTCCGGAATACATGTAGCGCGCTCTTTGGCTAACCTACAGATTAATGATGAGCGAATACTGTCAGAATTCGAGAAGGGTGTGGAAAGTGTACAATTGTAAGGCATTACACTCTATGCTAGTTCACTGTTGAAGTCACAGTCGATCGATCATTAATAACCTGGCGTGTGCTTATTTGCTATTATTGTTATAAAGAGCTAGGACTCTGCAGGTGAAAGCAATAAATAATATCATAGCAATATCCTTCGATCATACTTTGCCTGCCAAAATCCTCAATCTCGAAATCACTCAACACCTTTATCTCTCTCTCTAGCTAGAAAAAGAGACAACGAAAGGCTTACAAGTGGAAGTTGTCATTCATTCGTACTCAACGCATGCCTACGCCCTTCTATGGAAATCGTTTCGTAAAAACGTCAGAAGGGACTCAGCACGTTCTCGTCCAATCTTACCAGGTTCACCACGCCAACGCCAACACTAACCCAGTCCAATCCATCCGCCAAAAAATTATTCTTCTGATGCAGGCCACACCTTTCACACATTTTGAAAACATCTCCAACATCACTCAATTCTCTCACACAGAAAAAAAGATTAAATCTTTGTGTACTAAGATCTTTTTGCGTTTCTAAATTATCAAACTAACCATCCAAGAAGAATAACATAACATACCCTAACACAACCTAACATCACATACAATAATGAATTACTTCAAGCGATGGCACACTGCTACTACAGTGCTCGTGGCACTATCTTCTTCTTATTACTCATCGGATGCATTTGTTGTACCAACGAACAGGGCACATGTGGCAACGAATAGACTGTCCTCACCATCTTCTTCCCTGTCTTGTCCCAAACACGTTCCTGCCTTTGTATCGAGAAATGGATCTTTTAAATCTACTACTTCGACGGCACTTAAAGCGAGTGATTCGACTATGAGTGAAGCAGCCTATACGGATGCTGCATGGAGTGCCATATCGGCGCTTCCTCGTGTGGCTGGCTTTTACTCGGTACAAACGATCGAGCCGCCACTTTTACTCGATGTATTTTTGAATCCCGCGAAGCATGGTGCTGGTGAGAATGCAGTGGCTGCTCAAAAAACAGTGGAGAAAATTTTGACTGCTGCTGGGGTTGACGTTTCGAAGTTACGGCGTGAGTTGGAAATCTTTTTGTCCAATCAGATGACTGTTGTGGGAAGTAACGCCAACAAGAATATGAGCCGGGCGTTGTCGGATGTGCTTGAAACTGCACGAGAGATGAAGACGACTCTAGGAGATTCATTTATATCTACTGAGGGACTGTTGTTGGCTTTGGCTCAACATGATAACAAATTCTTTAGTGCCCAGTTGGGAGAACAAGGTGTGGAGTATGAAACAGTCTTTGAAGAAGTCAAGAAGAGTCGCGAAAAGTCCGGTCCAGCGAATTCGCGTTCGGCAGAAAGTATGTACGAGGCACTTAGCAAGTATGGAAAAGACTTTACTCAACTGGCTGCAGAAGGTAAACTCGACCCGGTCATTGGGCGTGATGATGAGATCCGTCGGGCGATTCAAATTTTGAGCCGCAGAACCAAAAATAACCCCATTCTTCTGGGAGATCCTGGTAATTTGACATTCTGAAAAATATTGTTAGTACTTATGAATAGGTTTCTGACTAATTTATGATTTCTATAGGTGTTGGGAAAACGGCGATCGCTGAAGGTATCGCGCAACGAATGATTGCAGGGGATGTTCCAGATACTCTTAAATCTCCTTGCAAACTCATGGGACTTGATCTTGGTGCTTTAGTAGCTGGTGCATCAATGCGAGGAGAATTCGAAGAGAGATTGAAAGCCGTTCTGGAGGAAGTAACCAAATCAAACGGAGAAATCGTTTTGTTTATTGACGAAATGCACACCGTTGTTGGAGCCGGTTCGGCGCAGGGTAGCATGGACGCTTCGAATCTATTGAAACCTGCATTAGCACGCGGAGAATTAAGGTGTATTGGTGCGACAACTATCAATGAATATCGACAATTTATTGAAAAGGATAAAGCTTTGGCACGCCGGTTTCAACAAGTAATGATTTCTCAACCATCTCCTGAAGATACCGTTTCAATTCTCCGAGGTTTGAAACCTCGATACGAGTTGCATCATGGTGTGCGAATTAGGGACGAAGCGTTGCTCGCTGCATCAAAATTAAGTCACCGTTACATTCCCGATCGCTTTCTTCCCGACAAGGCAATTGATCTTGTCGATGAAGCATGCGCTAAGCTGAAAAATGAACTGACATCGAAACCAACTATTCTTGACGAAGTCGATCGGCGAATTGTTCAACTTGAGATGGAGAAGCTTTCGTTGCAATCTGATTTTAAAGGGAAAAAAGAGACAGGTAAGACGACGACGATTCCACCAAAGCGCCTCAAGTCAATCGATGTTGAACTTGATGGGTTGAGAATCCAACAAGACGACTTAACTTCTCAATGGATGGCTGAAAAAGGCGGAGTTGACGCAATTCAAGAACTTCGCGAAGAGATTGAAAGTGTCAAGCTTCAGATTGAGCAAGCAGAACGAATTTTTGATTTAAACACAGCCGCAGAGCTCAAATATTCAAGTCTTCCTCCTCTTGAAGAAGAGCTGGCCGAACTTCAAGCTGCTGAAGATGAAAGACTTGCTCTTAAAGGTGAAAAAGAAGGCGACAGACTTCTTCGTGACGAAGTCGTTGCGGAGGATATTGCTAAGGTTGTTGCCACTTGGACTGGTATCCCTCCTAACAAATTGGTGGAAAGCGAAAGAGATCGTGTATTGCTGATGGGTGAAAATTTGAAAAATAGAGTTGTTGGTCAGGACGATGCTGTCCAGGTTGTGACGGAGGCGATTCAACGCTCCAGAGCAGGATTAAATGATCCTTCAAAGCCTATCGCTTCTCTTATTTTCTTGGGACCAACTGGTGTCGGTAAAACAGAGTTGTGTAAAGCTCTTGCTGAATTTATGTTCGATACAGAGGAAGCGCTCATACGTATTGACATGTCAGAGTACATGGAGAAGCACACGGTTTCTCGTTTGTTAGGTGCTCCACCAGGCTATATAGGATTTGACGAGGGTGGGCAGCTAACGGACGCCGTAAGGCGCTCTCCATACTCTGTTTTACTCTTTGATGAAATGGAGAAGGCTCACCCGGACGTATTCAACGTAATGCTTCAAATTTTAGATGATGGACGAGTAACTGACTCAAAGGGAAACTTAGTCAATTTCCGAAATTGTGTTATCATTTTTACCAGCAACATCGGCAGTAAAGACATTATTGATTTGGGTTCTACCTCGGATGACGTCGGTAAACATGCTGTTATCAGAGAAAAGGTGCAATTAGCTATGAAGGAGAATGTAAGTAGCATGCGTTTTGATCCGTTGGTGTAGTAGATGTAGACCCTCATTTGTTATACTTTATTACACAGTTCAAACCTGAATTTTTGAATCGAATTGACGAGCAAGTTATCTTTAACAGACTAAGCAAAGAGAATCTACGCGGAATTGTTGAGATAGAAGCGAAAAGGCTTGGAAAGAGATTGGAAGAAAGGTCAATCAAGATAGAGCTATCTGATGCTGCTCTTGATTATTTAGCTGATGTTGGATACGATCCAAATTATGGAGCGCGGCCTCTGAAGCGTACCATTCAACGAGAGCTTGAAACTAATATCGCGAGAGGAATTTTGAAGGGAGACTTTGACAATGGTGATACTATTGTAATAAGTGTTGAAAATGATAGACTAAAAATATCGAAGCCGACTGATGCAATCATTGAGGAGAAGATTTCGGTAAAGAATGGTTCTGTATCCGCCTCTACCAAGGAGGAAGATAGCGAAGAAGCGTTGAACGGAGCATAGCTGCAAAATAATCGATTTTAGCTAAGATGTTTTGACAAGCAATGAGATCTATCATGTATCTGTTATAGATTAACCTTAACTTCTGGAACTAGATCATCATGCATGTAATCTATAGCCCAAACTGTCTTCATTACTCGGTCCAAAATATACTTAGTGCTCTAATGTCATTCTTCCAACGGCACAAACGTGGACACTCCGATGACGTAAACCAAGTAGTCATACTCTCTGGAAGTATGACAATTTTCTGCATTGCGTGGACAAAAATGATTTAATTTCATACCTGTTATTAGGCTGAATATACCCTTGTTAGTTGTTAACGCAATTTGCGCATACATGTTAGTACTAATCACCATGGTTACCAACGTCAAATATACAGCTAACAATCTAACGATAAAATTATGTATAATATGTTGTAAACTATTTCATATGAAAGAGATTCAAATCATAAACTAAACCAGAAGTAACTCTATATCTCTACAAGAAGATTGATGATATCTTTTTGAATGACATTCTTTTCAATGGATCCAGCAATTCTTACCTGTCTTCGAACGACACATCTTCGTGAAATCCCTATCCCTATCCCTTTCATATTAGATCTACTTTTGAATGCCAACTCGGATTTTTTGGAATGTTTATATATCTTTCATGTGAAAGTGCCTACTCAATCGACCCTTCTCTTTCACTTTTTGAAATTGTTTAGTATGGCACTTTGTACATGCATCAAAATGAATAATACCATGCTAATCTTAAATCGGTAGATCAGAAGTGGTTATCAACACAGTATCCCTTCAGTTTGTAAACGCATCTCCCGATATCGCACGACCTCGATTAAGAACATGGTTAAGCACGAGAAAAAGATTAATATCTTGAGAGTGACCTTTTGCGCGACTGACTTCTCTGATTTATCCAGTCACAAATGGCGCAAACTGCAGTATGCGCAATTAAACCCGCGGCGTATCTGATTATAAGCTCGTGGTGGACATACGGAAACTCTTCATCCCATTCGCGCAATCCTTGCCGAATGTCAAATTCTCTTTGAGATTTTTCCGTGTGCATTTCAATACTACGCCAGTTTCGCATAAACCTTTGAAGATGTCCGAAATTAAACAATCAAATTGAGTCGATAAAAATGCGATTCACCTCAAAAGTATCGATCCCTTACCAATTTCCTTCTCCAACACCCTTTCCTGGAACCATTACATTAACTACGACTTCAACTATTTTGTCCACAACTTTTCCAGGTTGTACCTACATCGATAGAACACCGCTAAGATTATCAGATCATCAACTCTTAAAGAAGAAAATACAGATACGACCCGCGACGCATCCGACTGATTTCAAAGATCATTGCAGTCCAAATTCATCGAATTTACTCACTTCGTAAAATGCCACAGCAAAAGCCAATTGACCTAGAACCCATTTCAACATATTATATATTAACGAGCGACAAGCGATGAACACAATTAAATAAGGCTTTGTTGCAATTCCCTCCTCCTCTTTCTCTCTTAAGAGACGAAGAAATAATAAATGTTGCCACATCACATGATGTATGCGAATTTACGCGCTAATAGACATGAAACATGAGAAAGAGAGGGGAAATTTCCTGTTATGCAGGCACGATTGGCTATGCTGACTTGACTTTCTGAAAAGTCAAAACGTTGCCATGGGACTACAATACAAGTGAATACTGTCCATTCATGTGTGGGCTTCTCCTATCTCTGATCATCTGCTCTTTCTTTCTTCTAACATTTGTAAAACAAGTTTGCTAAATGTAAATAGAATTACAACTTCAAAGGAGTCGAAGGGCTTTCATTTTCAATCATGAAGCTTGATCCGACGGTAATGCGCAATTTAAAACGAGAGGACTTTCGTGTTCTCGTCGCAGTTGAAACAGGGATGAAGAATCATGCCTTGGTTCCTGCTCCTCTTATTGCTTCACTGGCGAAACTGAGGCATGGAGGGACAGGAAAGATTTTGAGTGCCCTCTTGCGTGATAAATTGTTGAGTCATGATAGATCGGTTGGATATGATGGCTATCGGTTAACAAACTCGGGTTTTGATATACTCGCACTTTGGCAACTCAAAGTTCGAAAAGTGGTGGTTGCTTTAGGAGATAAGATTGGAACAGGGAAGGAAAGTGATGTGTATTTGGCAGTTAATGCTCAGGGAAAGCAACTTGTTTTGAAATTTCATCGTCTTGGTCGCACCTCGTTCCGTGATGTGAAGAAAAAGCGTGATTATTTCAACAATGCAAGTCATAAAACAAATACACATTCATGGCTATTTCTATCCCGCATGTCTGCTTTGAAAGAATATGCATTTATGAAGGCGCTGTATGACGTCGGTTATCCCACACCAGAGCCTATTGGCCACTCTCGACATGTTGTTGCTATGACTTTGATTCGTGGTGCGCCTTTGTATCAGCTACATCGACAAATGAAGTCAATCTCTCCAGCACAGGCTGAATCGATTTTTCAGCAGTCGATGCAGTTGGCTGAAAGATTAGCAGGTCATCATGGTTTGGTCCACTGCGATTTGAATGAATTTAATCTCATGGTGGACCTCAGTGGTATTCAACACACAATTTCTCGAGATAACGATGTTGGTGATCATTATGTGAGACATTCTGGAGGTACAGTTGCCCATGCTGGGGCCTTGTCTGCTCACGGGCCACTTGAAAATAAGCACTTGGATAACACTGGCGAAATAATAACCGAACCTACACCCGAACCAGATTGCGTCTTAGAAGATGGAGAAGCGAAACCCATTGTCACACTCATCGATTTTCCTCAAATGGTTTCAACGAGGCATCCAAATGCACAAGAATTATTCGAAAGGGATGTGGAGTCAATGAGGCGATTCTTTTCTCTAAAACTAAAGTGCGTTCCAGATGAAGGATGGGACGAATATTTGCCAAAATGGAAACATTTGGTACATGATGAGGGTAATTCTGGGACCACGGCAGCAGAAGCCCAAAGTCGGCTTGACGCAGAGCTGAAGGCAAGTGGATTTTCTGATAAGGATAGGGCTAGAGACCTGGAATTATATTACTTTGAAAGTCATCAAAATAATCTTGAAAGTACAGTTCGGGGATCGGTCTTGGAGAACAGTTGCAATGACGAAGATTCGAGCGTAGAGGAGAGTGACGAAGAATTAGAAAGATTACCATCTTCAGAAGGCACTGATTCACTTGATGAAGATGAACAAAAAGATTCCGAAAGTAAATTAAATGATGAGTACGAGAATACAGAAAACAAATGCTTGGTTGCTGAAGCAAAGGCGAGGCAAAGAGCAAAACAATACTTAAGGACTGGAAAGAAAGGTCGAAATAGAAACGGCGGTTATGGTTCACGGAACGTAAACAAAGTATTCCATCGCGGAAAACGTGTGGAGAAGCTAGATTTGAGTTACTAATAAGGTCGTTCATCGTGACAAAGGTTATCTTGCAAGTGGTAGGCATAATCGCACTACTGAAAGGCATTGAAAGAAAGATCGCTGACTGATTTTTCAGTATACAAAACACCCATGGCATTCGACACTCGACGCGAAAACCGGAAGTGCCACTATTGAAATGAGGGGATTTGATCTCACAAAGAATATTATTTTGTCTTAGTATGTATCTGATAGCATACGCACTCTATTGAATTGTGCGTCGGAAAAGCCTACAATGTTTGCTCTATCTCATTGTATGAGAGATTTCATAATCAAAAATTAGTTTTATTCGCACACGAACATAGTCTAAAGCCCGGATACGCCTTTTGTGATGAAAAGGATAGACAAGAGTTGGTTTGTAATGCTAACTATACAATGAGCATGTAATGCGCGCCAATAGACATTTTAATGTTTCGTCCTAACAAAATAAGTGAACTTCTGTCTTCATTCCCTTCTTTTACAAAATCTTTAAGCACACTGAACTATTATCATCCCAGATCTTCAAATACTAACCAACGGTCTCGACATCAGATAATCGAAATCCCTACTTTTTCCAAGCTGACACAATTTTTGTCTGCTCTTTAGGATAATAAGTTTACTGGTGAACAGGATTCGAACTACAGACGATTACACTTCATGTTTCAATCCCTTTAGATTTTTCCTGATGTTTCGTGAGAAAATGCATGAAAAGCATAACTCCTGTATCGAGACGAGAAAGAAGTTTTGAAACAAAATTGATTTGTTTAATTTGCCACTTCACAACAACAAATTTAATTAAGAAGCGTGAAGACGAATATTTTGTAATTATATCAAATTGACCTTCGTGACTAAATTATAAAAAAAACAATCATAATTTGTGACAGAAAAATGACAAATCTTGACTGAAAATTATGAATAAGTCAAAATGGACTGACTGCAATCTCTTTGCTTAGTTCCATATCTCGTCGCACTTCTTGAGAAATGTTTCACCAAAACGTCTACATCATTTCTGTGGGCTTCCTAAGGTGCATCACATCCACCTCGGTCATCGATGAAAGGAAGCATTTATCCGGACAACACTTTGTCTTACAACGTGTTTGGAAAGAGAGATCAATATTTGATTCTTCAATAAGTTTCGGAATTATTGGAAGTGAGTTTGTAGATGATAATGATTCAAGTACGACACCTTCTGTCGTTCCGACCGCAGATCCATCTCCAATTCCTTCCCCATTGCCAGGCATGTCAACAAGTGAGAATCCTACAGGTAAAGTTGTAACAATATCTGAAATTCCTTCAAGTATTCGAAGCAGTTATCCTGTATCTAGTAGTAGTAGCTACCCAAACCTTGAAGATGGCGTTTATTTAAGTGCGACACCCTCGGTTACTCCGACCGCATATCCATCTCCAATACCTTCCATATTGCCAAGTATGTCAACAACTGAGCATCCTACGGGTAAAGTTGCAGCAATATCTGAAGTTCCTTCAGCTATTCAAAGCAGACCTTCCAGCGAACTGCCCTCAGTAATCCAGACCAGTACTCGAAGGGATAACTACCCAACCTTTGAACCGACTGTGATTAATGAACATCCTTCGCATATTCCATTTAGATTTCCCAACGAAATTTCGACGTCGAGCCCGAGTAACGACAATAGTGGTTTGTCGTCGAAATCG
>Ga0209092_10002753_pt1 | contig 15831 bp, 16 predicted proteins | sample FraStrMetagenome_FD_187446 | JGI IMG/M metagenome (GOLD analysis project Ga0209092, IMG submission 187446) | Marine eukaryotic phytoplankton communities from Arctic Ocean - Fram Strait ARC3M Metagenome (SPAdes) (version 2) | ecosystem: Environmental > Aquatic > Marine > Oceanic | place: Fram...
TTTCATTACTTTATTTTGAGAGGTATCGATGAGGGTCCGTACACGCGTACGTAGATTCTCAGTACATGTACGTAAATGTACGTACGTACAAAATGTACTGCCCCGTGAAACGCAGGATGCCCCCCCCTTCCCCCTTCCATCCTGGTTTCATGAATCTCTCCAGTCCACAGTACACCGTACACAGTACATATGAGAGTACTCTTCAACTTCACTGGATCGTGCCTTTTTCTTTTGGCCGACAATCTCTTTTGCATTCCACCATCAACATCACCATCATACATTCATAACCGACTGCAAACTCATAGAACTCATGAGAACACCCTCTTTTAATTACTGCAGGTGCTAATCCTGCACATTCTACGTCATACGATACTTTTAAATAGAAAGAAATCTACAGTTTGATACATTATCGCGATAACATTGCACTCAACAAATGGAAAAAAGAAATGAAGAAGAGTATAGCCGCACTTTATTAGGGGATCTAACTGTAGCGACGGCACAGGACGAGAGTTATGATCATTTAACTTTTCTATCGACTCCGTTCCTTGGTGCTGATGATAGTTCCGAACGTGATGATCACGAGGTTTTTGGAGCAGGGGGAAAGAAGGTTCAGGAGAGAAAGGATAACAGTAGAATCAATGCTAATCGGAAAGCATTGAAAAACGGTGCTCGATGGGAGGTATTATGTCTACTGTGCATTATATTATTATGCGGCCATATTTGCAAGGACGAACCGGCTTCTTTGCATTCTCAGTTTGATGATTGGATGAAAGATTCAAACCATTTCGAATTAAAGTTCGATCTATTGTATTCGCTAGTTGATTTCCCAAACATTATTTTACCTCTCTTCGCTGGTCCCTTAGTAGATAGGCATGGTGCATGGCAAATGCTCGTCGTGTTTTGTTCATTTTCGTTAATTGGTCAATTTCTTTTTGCGGTCGGGGTACAGAATAAGAGCTGGAGTTTAATGTATGCGGGTAGAATATTGTTCGGAATTGGAGGCGATAATATAGTTATCTGCAAATCTGTTTTGCTTGCTTGTTGGTTTCCTGATAAGCAACTGGCACTTGCATTTGGTCTAGGGACATCTATTGGGCGAATTGGAACAGTCCTCAGCAATTCTCTGGCACCAATTTTGGCTAATTCAGTTTCACTTCCATTTTCGATATGGGTTGCCTTCGCCACAGCAGTAGTAATGTTTATGGCATCATTGCGAATAGGTTCAGTTGAAGCCCGCACAGATCAACAAACAAACGATGATGAATGTGAGATGAAAGAGAATATAACGCGATGTGGCGAGGAAGATGCTAAAAGTACCAGCAGTGCCGTCGATTCCATGATTAAAAGTGCAAATATAAAGCATCACGAAGTTCATCTAAAAGAAGTCCTCAAATTTGGACCTATTTTTTGGTTAACTGGGCTATCGGTAGTGTTCATATACGGATGTTTCTACCCGTTCAACTTTGCTGCGTCTGGAATTTTGATGGAAAGAAACTACTTTAAAGATCCAGCATCAGATTGTAAGCTGACATTTCCAGACCAATGTACCGAAGGGACTCTGGCACCAATAGTTGGTAATCCGTCGTATGATGAGGACGGAAATGAATGTCCCAGTAAAAATTATTCACCTGTACTTCCTACTTCGCTGAATGTGACAAAAGAAAATACCGCTTGGGATGACACATGGGACGAAGACGAGTACGTGTTTGATTCTCTTGATTCTGACGACGTTTCATGTTCCGACGACTTTTGGTCGGAAGCATGTACCAAAGATTATTGCGATGACAAGGACGATGCGACAGAGAAGGCAGGTTTAATTATGAGCATTCCGTTCATTTTTGGAGCGGTTTTAGCTGCTCCTTTCGGCTTTTTGTCAGATTACTTTGGATATCGTCTCGTTTGGGCGACACTTTCGCCTGCGTTCCTCATCGTAGAACATTTCACTTTGGCATACTCTTCACGTCCACCCATCTGGCCGATGATCTCTTCAGGGCTTGGTTTTGCAATATACTGCGCAGTAATTTGGCCAACTATAGCATTGACAACAGAGTTGAAATACACGGGCCTCGCTTACGGTGTAGTATCGTCGATTTTAAACATAGGGACCTCGTCTTTTCCCTTAATTGTTGCTGCGTTGTATGAAAACAATGGAAACGAGTATTTGCCCGATGTCGAAATTTTTTTCGCGACATCTGCAATTTGTGGAATGGTGATAGGGATAGTAATGAACATTATTGATTATAGAACAGGAGGAATTGTCAACAGTATTGCTAAAAATATTGTGACTTCTGACGAACCAAATTCGTCCAATAGGTGATGTGAAGTTGTCGAAGATGATTGGATGTCAACATTGAATAGACGTCTACTGCTAGACTTGTATGTGATTTCAAGGTTTCGAAATCTGCTTATAGAATACCATTTATCGTGATTTTTTCCTTCAGTCAACTTTTGTTTACATTTTACACCTTCTTAATTTCTACTCGGTACAGCTTCGTTCTTTACGTTCTATGAACACACAATTACGGGCCAAATCATAGCACCTACAGTGCTTTTTGGCATGGTTGAAAATTCGATGTCGACAAGAGAAAAATAATGAACACACTAGCATTTACTGATGTTTCATTGTAAGCATGAGAATTAAAGTTTGATCCCGTTTCACTTTTTACTGTCCATTACACTTTTCACGATCTCTTCCAATTCTTCAAGGGACTGCTCACCTGGATGCAAGCTTCCAGCTATTTCCCATGTAGGATAGCCAGGAATTTTCTTTTCTTGACATAAGGGTCTCTGATTGTTGAGTCCTTCTTTGTCACATTCTATGTATGTTAGCATTTTCATTGCTTCTTTGCCTAGGGTCTGTTTTTGGTCGTAGCAATGTGAGCACCAAAAAGCCCCAAACATCCGTGCATCTAATGCCTTCAAGTCCTTAGCTAGTGCTAGAGCTCTTTTCGATGACGTCTCTGTTATCGGAGGGGGTGATTGATTCATCATTACTGTCTCCGCGGTTGCTGTATTTTTACCCGATGCCGCCAGCTTCGCATCTGCAACATCGGCATTCAAAACTAGCCCAAAAGTAGCGATTGTTGTTATCACCACACTTGATAACCCTGCGATTGCTGCTTTGCGATTCTGCTGCGTCGCTGCTCCTGAAAACCACGTTATCGTTCCCAACGTCATCGAGAGAATGGCTGAAAGAATGCAGTAAGGGCAACTTTCCTTCAAAACAAAAAACAACAAGGACATCAGAAACGCGCTGAAAGTAGCCATTCCAGTGGTAAGTGTTACCAACGCCAACCGATTTGTAGAGTCATCATATTGAGAACCGTCACTATTTGTCGTTGCATCATTTGAGGCGAAAAGAGGATAAACTGCTAAAAAAGCGACAACACAATACGCCGCAAACCCAAACAATGTCAACGGAATACCCCCTACACTTGCTAACGGGCTCGACAAAACATTTCCACAACCTGAACTACCGCTCGCTTTACACAACGCTTCCACTCCACCAGTAGGACTCACTTGCTTGACAACCGTTAGCACACCCGTTTCCAACGCCCCCACAGCCGATACCGCAGCTAGAACACGACGTACGGAGGGATTCCAAACACCAGTACATGTACCATCATCCCCACCATTCTCTGCTGAGAAGAGTTCAGTTGTCGATGCTAGGCGGTTATTATCATTGATATTATCTTTCACATACCACCGTCGAACATTATTTCCCTTTAATAACCTTGCAACTTTCGTGCTGGAGGAGCGATGAGGTCGTCGGTATGGTGAAGGTGAACGCGAAAATGCAGAGGAAGAGTCGAATGCTACTCCTGCTACCAACACTAATCCAAAGAAAACAGTACATGCGCTGCAACCAAGTGCTGCTAGTAACGCATAGCGTCTCATGTTCTAACTCTCACGGTGGGGTGTATGCTGTTTGTAATGTTATAATCGTGTTTGTTTGTATGTATGTTTGTTTGTTACTGAATATTTATATATTATTGTGAATGGACTTATAGCGTTGTTGGAATGCCATGTTATTTGTTGCAGTTGTGAGAGTTGATGACGCTCGTATGCTACATGGTGTCGTAAGTGTATTCGTACTGTGTCGGCGAATATAGTTTTTTGAAAAAAACTGTATACCGATACCGGTACTTTAACTTCTACTCTTGTACCAGGTATCAATTACTTTTTGTAGTTGAAACTCATCCTCTTCATCAGTTACAGGTTTGGAAGAGGAGTAGTAGCAGTTGTTATATGATCGAAACATGTAATACGCGTCATCATTTTTACCGGTATATCAATACTCTCTATGTTAGAAAATTGGGCGTTAGTATTACCATGCTGGGCTTGATGTCCAGACTACTCATAGTTCGTAGTCTTCCATTGCGTTTATTTCATAGTTGATTGCGTAGGAGTAGGAGTCCCAAAGACTATGTGTATCTTGATGGGATCTTCCGATATACTACCGGCTAACCGGTAGTATCGTGGAGTGTTAAAGAGTTCAGTGATCCGGTTCTCTGACCGGCCGCAACGTTGGAGCGGATTAGTGATAATTGGTGTAATGTAATATCTAATGCCTGTCTGCATATTACCGTTACACAGCTCTCGATTTTGCGTCTTTGCAATCATTCTACATAGAGTAATTTTTAATACCTTATGTAATCAAATTTTGGTCGGGAGTTCAGTCGTCTTATGTGGTTCTTCGGACGCGTGATTCCAAAAGAAAAGTATCTCCCTCTCTTTCTCTAGAGCCTAGAGAGAGAGAGAAACTATACAATTGTATCATGTGAGTTTTCCAACGTATTTTAATTTTAGAAATGAAGTCCGTTGATTCGTCAACGAAAATCATATTTTTAATACTGCCATCACTGCAGTGTGTGTGTGTGTGTGACGATCATTATTCCTTGTTTTATTCTTGTCATTGTTGCTGCTTGCTGATGACTCACTGATTCTGTGATCAATCGCAGCACATAACAAAGAGCAACTCCAAGATATTTATTTGGTCGAACGAGAAAATCTCACTTCTTCGCTGGTTCATCCTCCTTCAAAACTTCCTTAATGGAATCACGAGCGATTGCAAACGACGACGAGTTTCTACGAAGTGACGACCTTCGATGCCTTCTACCTCCTGTACGCTTTAACACCTCGTTTTTTATTGCCAATACAACAGCTTTTGAATACCTCTTGGATTTTGCCAGCTCTAATGGAAATTTCCCGTCCTTGTCTGAAATTTGAACAACTTCTGGATATCTAAGATTCAAAAAGGACATAAAAAGGCCAAAAAGTATGATGTTTAGAAAAGACGACAATGGAAACACCAATAAATCCCACAAAATCGAAATGTTTTTGCTTACCCTTTCAATGTCATAATTATGACGTCGTCAGGAGCTTCAAGCTTCAGTGCTATATGGATGGGATATTCTACACCACGATTGTTATAGGGAACACGAGCAAACTTGGGATGCTTATGTAATGAGAAAGTGGCCATGTCCCACCGACGCTCCATGATATGCCCATGCAAACTATTGTATCCCGTCATTGAAGCGCTTCAAAGAATAAATTTATGTTTTTGTGTAAGCGTTATATCTACAGACTCAATGTCCTTGGAGCACTTTTAAGTTGAAAGTCCTCGAAGTTTGTGAGTACCAATGTTAGGAGTTTTCACAATTTACTAATTCTCAATCAAGTCTAAAAATGCCTGAGCAGTATAATTTGCAGTTCTTCAAAACAAATTTAAGTACATGTAGTCATTAAAGTTTCGTTGAAGCTAATTTCTGTTAATTTTAATATCAAAAACCATGTGTATACAATATCTCTTGATTTCAAATATCAAAATCTACGTATAACTTTAGGCCGTCCCGCATCCCACGAACCTCACAAGTTCGCAGTCGTTCACCACATTAGACGGAAAAAACGAAGAATATAAAAACGAGAACGAACCCTCGCGAGAAATTTGCAAGTTTCTAAAATGCAAGTTTCTAAAATTCAGTCACCCTAATGACCCTTATTATATAGACAAATGACTATGAAAGATCATCTGCTTTTTCGGAATCGACGCAAAGTAAAAAGAAAGACAGAACAACGTCAAATAGAGGACTTGCATGAAGATACTCATACACATATCAAACTGCTGAAGATAAAGGATTCCAAAAAGAAGCCTATTATGATCGAGGAATCTGATTTTGATCGAATCGAAGCTATTTCTCCTATAGACAAAGACGGTAGGAAGATATCATCAACTCAGGTAATGCATCCTCGTCGAAGGGATGAAGAATAGTTGTACCACCGCTCTGATTTGATGAATTGCTTTGATGTGATATCTTGGCAGTTATTCATAAGTAGGAAAGTGATGACACTGATGGTTTGACAAATTTTTGGGGGATAATTTTCAAAAAGTGATTAGGTGATGCCTAAGAAACAAATTACGAAGACCACAATATCAATCACCTATGTGCTTTACCACGCTTAGAAGGCAATGGTTCTCGGCATTGGGGAAAATCCGTACAAGGGTGAGCCATGGAAGCAAGTTATGTGGTGACGCTTCTATTATCGAATGAGGATGACTTCGCAGCATGCCCTAGCATGATGACACTACGACCTTCTTCAAATTCCACCATAGTAGTACTTTAAATTCACATCTTAATATCGAAGTGGTGATTCAGAATTTAAAAGTGATTCTGGAAAAGGACGATACGTCGAGGATTTGACGAAGCCGTCTCATACTTCGTAAAGCCGAGATCTTGGATTCATTCGAAAACATGCGTAGGCTGGTTCTTCAAACCGTATAAATCACTACCAAATGAGCTGTCGGCCAATCCTCGCAGGTTTAGTTGCTAGGATTCTCCAGCGGTGCGAAAAATATATATCCGTGGACGAGAACTTAGGTAGGAAATTGATAGCGCGATACAATTAATAAAAAAAACCTCGCAAAGGCATACCAGTTTCGTCATAATACCCTTCGCAAGCTCTCGAAAGGCATGAAATATACGAAACACACGAAATTCGCGCATGTAAGTTATACTAGCAAATATCCAACTTAGAGCCGACAGAACGACGCTCACAAAATCGAATGCTAGCCTAAAAACATAGATGTGAAATAATGTTTGAAAATTATAAATGGGAAGAGTTCTACTTAATCGATTAATAGTCAAATTTAACAATTCGATGCAGAAAAAGAATGAGCTTTTTTCCTGTTCTTTCTCCCCGGCTGAAAAATCTTTTTCCTCGTTTTCCATAAATGCTTTCCTTTAATTTCTGAGAGTGGCCTTCTGATCGGCAAGCAACTTGTATTAGAAAGTACTGAAAGATCCATTTCAGAAGGAACATCAATGTGAATAATAGGTGTACCATTAAGTTGTTCAATCTCTTCTTCGGCTTCCTTGTGCCAAGCTCTATCAATACCAACTCTGCTTGAAGGCTTCCAATATTTGCTAGATTAAATCGTTTGCTTAGACTGTCTAATTCCACTTCACTCGCTTCGATACTGCAGTACTCGACCAATATCAAGATAACCGTTATAGGCTAATCTAGTATATCAAGCAGTGTGCCTACTGCAATACATACTTCATAATCCCTCTTCCGACCGCACGCCAGTAGAAAATTAGAATGTGAATGTTATTATTAGAAAATGATGCTTTTTCTCTGAGTATAGTAGAATATTTAAGGATAATCAGTAGAGAATTTGGATACGAGGCATATTCATTGTAGTGTGTGTGACGGGCTAGATTTTTGCCATCGTTGGTGAAATGAAATGCCAAATATGTACACACATGAACAACCTTGATTCTTGATGCCATCGCCGACACATGACGAACAGCTAATTTAATGAAAGATCGTATATATTTACAATCTAGTATCATGTATCATTATCATTTAGCATTCACTGTTCCTGCTGTAACCTGTAACCTATCCAAGAACCGAACCATAAACTCAGAACACAAGTTGCGTAAAATGAGAAGGATATGTACAACGATGATGACCCGTCGATCGTCGAACATCCAATGCGTACCGGGGTGACCGGAATTGGGTATTCATGCATGTAGAGCGACAAAATGTATGTGAAGTTACGCTTCTCTACAAAAGTAAGTGACAATTGTCGTGCGCAAGAAAGTTGAATTTAGCATAATGATGCGTGTTCAATGTTTAATTCAATATGTATTGTAAACCTGATTTTTGATTTTTGATTACACTTATCGGCGTTTCTCTGTATTTGGTATTTTTTATTTTTTCGTTTTACTCTGTGCTACATGTATATTCTATGCGTTTTGGATGCAAATCACATGTTAAAAGAAAAATAGTAGATGAAACTGATGCGCTAATCAGGCAGCATGTGCTGGGAATGCCAGAATTTATTACTCTCAGAATATGGGAACAATTGGTCCACATAGAGGGAAAATAATGATGTATGCTATTCGTCGATCATCTAATGCAACAATTGCGTCTATATTTTACTTTTTTTTCGAACAAGTGGCTTAGGTTTGGGTTAGGATGAAGAGAACTAGCTCTAAATTATGCGAGGTATGTTGGAGCAAACCACGACAATGGTTATGGTTGCGCTCTTCAACAATGATTACGCTCGTTAATATCTTACTTCGCTCTCAATCTGCGGTATCCTGCAAATTACCGTTAAAGCAAATAGGGCGCTAATTGCCTCCTCCGAAGTGATGAATGACGAGCTCATATTTGAAAAATCCAATTCAATTTATCAAATGCTATCGCTATACGATAGTTACCTCTATCGACACGGCCTGAGGCAATCAAACGAAATCGGGAGCCAAAGAAATTTATCTTGGGACCCAATTTGCCAAGTTTCACCTGTAAACTTCAACTATTTAGCGGTCTGAAACAATTTATATTGTAATGTATCTTTTTCCGAAACGTTCTACGAAAAGAATCTTTTTGAAGTATAGATGAACAAAAAGCGTATTGCTCAAGCCCGGGCTCGAACAATATAAGATGAACGACAACGATGATTGCTTTTCCCAATAGAATTCTGTATGTAAAAGTCCACAGTCTAATAGCGAAAGTAACTCATTCTACTCTGTTGAGAAAGAGAGAGAGAGAGAGAGAGAGCTTGATTTCAGAACACTATGCGTCTAATGAGGAAATCTAAATAACGTGCATTTTCTAAAAGAATGGATCCGACCTCCGACCCCTTGGTTACTTGGCTATTGGCTCGCTCGCAAAATATACATATCCTATGCACGCACATACACACGAGTGAAGACGGGGTAAAACACAAAATTAATCCAATCCCCGAAACCACACTTGCACACAGCATTGAAAACACATACGAGAAGTGAAAATATATATCAAATATCCTTCGCACCTATTTCATAAATCATCACACACAAGAGAGCCAACAACAAAAGTACAATGATATCCAACTTTTTTGTTTTATCCACACGCGGTGACACCGTCCTCGCCAAGGCCTACCATGCAAATCCATCATCATCTGGTAGCACCGCCGGTACGGATTCCAATGCGGCACACGAACGCAGTCACACGGAGGCATTTTTTCGTAAAGTGAAATTTTGGACGGAAATGGAAAATTCGTCAGGGGGTGGGAACAGTAGTGCAGAGAATGGGGAATCTTCTTCTAGTTCTAATTCTTCTATGATCGGTGGAGATGCTCGAGCAACGAAGCAGAATGCACCTCCGGTATTTCGAATGGCAGATGGGCTAAGTTACCTTCATGTGAAGAGGAATGGTTTGATTTTTGGTTGTTCAACTGCTCGTAACGTCAGTCCTTCTTTTGTTGTTGAGGTAGGCTATGATTTTTAGTTCGATATGTAATAGTCGTGTGTGGTTTTGAGTGCATTCTTTATTTATGAGCATTGCTTTTCGTATCACAGTTGCTCTCTCGTATTGCGAAAGTATTTAAGGATTATTGTGGTACACTTTCGGAGGAGGCCATTCGTAAAAATTTCATTCTGTTGTATGAGCTTTTAGATGAAATTATTGATTATGGATTTCCTCAGGTGACACAGACGGAAAATTTGAAAGCATTTGTATACAATGAACCTATTGTTGTAGAGAACATATCTCATACCGGTGGACTAGTAAATCCTAAGACAGCATCGGCAAGTGCTGTGCACAAACCCGTCATTGCCTCGGTATCTGCAGATGGAAGGAGAGCTATCAACAAGAATCAAAAGAATGAGATTTTCGTAGATATATTGGAACGTCTAAATATATTATTTTCGAACAGCGGCTACATACTCAATTCGTCAATCGATGGATGTATACAAATGAAATCTTATTTAGCTGGAAGCCCTGAATTGAGATTGGCCTTGAACGAGGATCTAGTAATTGGGAAGGTAAGATTATAGATGTTACGTTTTTTTTATTATCGTTGCTAACGTGTTGTGGACAGGGAGAATCGGCAAGTTACGGGGCTGTTGTACTAGATGACTGTAACTTTAATGATTGCGTGAATCTCAGCGAATTCGATAACGCGCGGACACTCTCATTTCGTCCCCCTGATGGAGAGTTTGTTGTATTAAACTATCGAATCACTGGAGAATTTCGTGCGCCCTTCCGCGTATTCCCCAATATCGAAGAAACTTCTGCTACGGTTATCGAATTATCGTGTCATGTCAGGGCGGAAATTCCAGAAAATCATTTTGGTGCCAATGTTACTGTTGAGATACCTCTTCCTCGCATAACTGCCGCAGCATCGGCAAATATTATTAGCAGTCCTGGGGCAGTTGGCGTACGTTACGAGTACATTGCACATGATCAGAAACTACTTTGGCATTTCAAGAAATTTCCTGGCGGATCAGAACAGACCCTTAAGGTTAAAATAACTCTGTCTGCACCATGTACCTCACAGACTCGCAGAGAAATTGGACCAATCAGCATGAACTTTGAAATACCTATGTATAATGTGTCGAACCTCCAAGTTCGTTATCTTCGTATTGCCGAGGCTATACCAGGCTATACTCCATACCGCTGGGTTCGGTAAGTTTTCATCAGAAGACCATGATATTTATCAATATACTCTAATATCAATTTTATTTTTTGCTACAATATCACTGCCAGCTATGTGACACAATCTAATTCTTACGTCTGTCGTTTGTAGTAAGGGCATCGCAAAAATGTTGTTGCTCTTGATCTTTAGGTATACCTACTGAATAGTAAATTTAATTGACTAAAATAATTTCAGAACACTTCATATCTGTGATAAGAGAACATCTTTTAGGAACTTGTTCTATTTCCAAACGCCTGTGCGAACCGGACAATTTGTACACGCTGCACAATTTAAGGTGCAACCCTCCTAAAATCAGGCGTTCATAACAGAGCTCTCTTGCGAGTTCTCGTATAAAACCATAGCAGGGTACACGTTACCACTTGGGTCTCCTCATTGTTGATCCTACGATCAACATTTGGAGGATCTTAGCAACTTCCTAACCAATCTCCTATCCTCTTTCTATGTGGAGGACTTATTCAAAGCCGTGTTTAATTTACAATCAAGTAGTGCCGCATACATGGTAACATGACGATGAACGACATCAAGATCGTTCCAATTTATTATCACGATGTCAGATCTCTTCCATGCGACTCTGCTAGATGATATCACTTTCCCCTGACACTTACAAAGGAACTCTATTTTGAAAGAAAAATAAAGTCCATTCATGGATAATATGGAACAAACGTATGCAAACATTATTCCTTAATATAAGGGGTATCATCCCACTGTATCAATTTACGGAAGTGCAATTGGTTCTTCAAGACTTTTCTTCTTATCTTTCTTCCTTCTCGCTCTCTTAACAATTTCTTCTATCTCTGAGTCGTCGTCACTGCTCACGCATAGTTCATCCGACTTCGTATCTGGTATTGGACTCTCTAGTTCGTACAACACCTCAGATTCTTTGTCAGTTTCTTCGCCATCCGTATGGTAACCCATGGTGTCATGATCGATGAGAGAAAGAGAAGAAGAACCCAACGCATTATTATCTTGGATAGGAGTTGTCGATGGGTGACCTCCATCAATACTGCTCCAAGAATGCTTTCGTTCGAGTACAGGCATTTCAACTGCGTTGTCATCGTGCTGCTGCTGACGTGGATCTGAACCAACGCTCACCTGCGACTGGCGGCTCATTGGTCGAGGGGGGAGATTGACATGAGGCGAAGAAGGTCGTGAGCCACTTTGGGGCGAGCTCGTCTGTTCTAGGCTTCCTAAACTACTTAGACTTGGAACTCTGCTGATGACAACCTGTCGCGCGTCATCGGTCAAAACTTTTCCAAGTAAACTAGAATCATCATCACTGTCGTAAGCTTTTGATGATGTTGGAGACGGCAGGCTAACTGAACGCCTGAAACCTTTCGCGCTAAGAGAATCGTTTGAATTCTGGATAGAAGGACGTACAGGAGGAGGAATAGGTGGCATTCGGGGTGGCCGATGCGAGGGTTGTTGACTTAGACTTTGTGGAGCTGGACTCATTGAGCGCCCCCTAGGTATAATATTGTTTCCATTCTCGTGGTTCGTATCCTCTTTTTCAACCCCTCTTCTCAATAAACTATCTAAACCACGTGTTACCGCATCGTCAGACATACTTCGTTTCCTGCGATGTTTCGGCGGCGCAATAGCTACAACGGGACTTGTCGCACGTACATCAGCCATACTCAAACTAGCACCATCATCAGCACGAGGATTGATTGTTAATGATGCTGGTGAATTTGAACGACTTCGGCGGTTTCGAATTATCGTTAAAGGACTCATACTTCTTGTACGGCTACGAGGTTTATCTGCGATGGTTGCGACATCGGCGGGAAGGTCTTCAAAACTCATACTACTTTGCCCACGATGAAGTGGCGGTGCTTCTGTGGGAATTTGTGTAGAGGCATCGTAAAGATCGTAAGCAGGCGTTGAAGATCTACTATTGATTCTTTCAAGCTTATTTTTCACAACAGATTCCAACTTGTTAACTACATTGTCAACTTGATTTCTTGTTTCTGTATCCATTGATCGTGTTGATTGATGGTCGTCATTCATCAAATCTGAGACAGTTTAGAGAAGTGAGCAATGTGAGAGCTTTATATTCTCAAACACATACTTTCAAATATGTGACTTACCAACTTGGGTATTAGCCTTTCTGTGATTGAACTTGTCCACGTCTATCGGTCCATCTTCAATACGCACTGGCTGCGCACCAAGAATTCAAAAGTTATGGTTAGTTCGTAGACTTCTAACGCCGAATATAGATGGAACATTATCCTTACCTTGAAAGAATCGTTATCATCTCGTTCCTTTGTTTCTTCTGTTTGAAATTTGTATGTACGTAAACTGTCTGGACTATATTCAGGTACATACTCAGGAATATGTTCCTTATTGGATATGATAGAGTATTGAGACGAGGAAAGAAATCAACATCGATAAAATATTTCGTAGCGACTCACCAGTTCCGGCGTGATACTAATGTTTTCTGATGCATGACCACTGCTGCCTCTTCTCAAGTAATAGTTCATAAGATTTCCTTTATCACGATTCGCTGCAGGCTTATTTCTTGATTCATCGTACGGCTGGAAGGAAGTTGATGATGAATGAACCTTCAAGTTTGAATTAAACCTTTCCATGTCGTCCTTTCGTACCGTTGACATTGCTCTAGCATGCTCATCATTTTCATTATAATGGCTTGGAGTATAATTCAGTGGTACTTGCATATTTTCTAAATCTCTCATATGCTTCTGGTTTCGTTTTATTTGAAGCATTCTCCGGCGTTTGTATGTAAACACTACTGCCACCGACAAAAGAAAGATGCAAACAATGAGAAAGCCTAAAAGCAATCCCTCATTCAAAGAAACACTATCGCTATTCCCGTTGCTGCTATTGTTTACATTGTCCCTATTCGCATCAATACTATTAGAATTACTAGTGTCACCCGTATTGCTTGGTTGCCCATTAGTACCACCATTAGGAGAGGGCACAGAAGCTGGTGCAGAATCTAACTCGTCAAACTCTACTTGCCCCGTAAAACTTAATACTTCTTCACCACTATTTTGTAAACTTTAATAGAATGGACAAATGATTAGGAAAGGCGAACAAACAAATCGTACCAAAATTTTTCCGTACCTTTCAACAAACAAGTCGTTATTGTTTCCATAAAAAGCAACCTCTTGATAAAGGTGAAGGGTGTTCTCTGTAGGTGTATTTAAAGCTATTTCAAAAGTGACCTCAGCATCATATCGCACTGATATAAATTGCACTTGTTGCTGCATTCGTCTATTGCCCCATCTCAAACTATATTTACTTGATGTAAACAATTGCCGGCGTTGCTTGGCCCATCCCTTAAAGTTTAAAGTCACTCCAATAAATCCAGAATTTTCACTCAAAAGATTTTCCATTACACTATTTAAATGTTCAGTGCACAATTCTGTGAATGATATTGTTGGAAAAGTGCTGATACTAGGAGCATTAACAAATAAGACTAATTCGAAAGAAGACAGTCCGACCGAGAATAAGTCAGATGCAGCAATTGGTGACGAGGCAACGACTGGAAACATTGAAGGAAGGGAAGAGGATTCGTCTGATGGGGGGCTGTATATAGACGGAGCTCCACTGACTACAGACGGAGCTCCACTAACTACCGACGGCGCATCTGTTTCACCTTCTGTTTTAACTGAGGGCGGAAATGTAGCATGATCGTGTTCGAAAACCGGCGGAAGAGTTGGAATGTGAGACGTCGTCGGGCTTTGAGTGGGTGATGATGTTGGTGATTTAGTAGGATACTTAGTCGGAGATTTTGTAGGATTGCGAGTCGGTGATTTGGTCGGTGACTTCGTCGGAGCACGGGTGGGTGACTTCGTGGGAAATTCAGTAGGCGCCGGTGATACGCTGGGTGGAGCGGTTATTGGTGGGACAGTTAGCGAAGGAATCTCAATGAGACTCCTCCCTGTTTTTACGCTTGGATTCTTTTTGGTCGTTCCTTCGGACGTGTCGCCACGAATAATACTCTGCGGTCGGGGGAGGAGGTGGGTGCATTGAACACAATTCAACAATGGGCATACCAGCAGCAATAATGGAGTAATTTGATACGCGGAAAGCATGTTCCGTTTTCGTCCTTCAAAATCGTGTACCAAGCTACAAAATTTGTTGTTGGATTGGCTTTGTTTCAGCTGAGCTGCTTCGTTGATTCTTGCACAAAAAGTAGTGAGTACAAGCACATGTACTAGAGGTAGGTGTATGTGCAGAAATAGTGGGATGAAACAAGTCGGAATATTTCGAATATCTTTTATTCTTGTTAAAAAGAGTGCAGGGGTTTTTGAGATTCAAATACCGGTACATGTACATGTAATGCGTTCACCGATTCGCAGTTCACCTGTCCTGTTGGTTCCGAGGGTGTATTTTTAATAAAATTTTGATAAGTAGAAAAAATTTAAATGTAGCATTGACATTGAACAAGCCGTTGAGCTATAAGTAATTTTTTTTTTTAAACTGTATGCTTTTATTTTATTAACTTCTACTCTTGTACCATTGTTGTCGAATTAGTTTAAGAGTCTTGACTGGTCTTAAGAAGATTATACACGTGTGTCGTGTCATTCATTCCTCATATCCCGCCGCCATATATGCAAAACCGCTCTAAGAGCTACGGTAGAAAGAATAACATGTGTCGACTGTCGATGGATTAGTTTCACTGTGGTGAGCTATTCTAGCCCTTTCGGCGAGTGGCGTCGGATTGTGATCTTGCCCGGATCCTTCCGAAAGACGTTTTAATAATTGAAATGGTCTTTACTATAGATATGTAACCTAACTACCATGATGATGGCTCTGCATGAGCATCCTATACTATCCTCAACTACTAGTGTTGTATTATTAGCCTACATCTACTTCGATTA
>Ga0209092_10002754_pt1 | contig 15828 bp, 13 predicted proteins | sample FraStrMetagenome_FD_187446 | JGI IMG/M metagenome (GOLD analysis project Ga0209092, IMG submission 187446) | Marine eukaryotic phytoplankton communities from Arctic Ocean - Fram Strait ARC3M Metagenome (SPAdes) (version 2) | ecosystem: Environmental > Aquatic > Marine > Oceanic | place: Fram...
TAGAACAAAAGAAATTATTATACAGATGGTCTAATATTGTAGATGACTTTTCAATTCCTGTAAACGTATTTATTAATTCCGCCTCAGAATGGATACAACCAACTAGCCGTTGGAAAAAACTTTCATCAGCTATAAATATCAATAGTTTTTCAGTAGATAACAACTTTTATATTGAAGTAGAAAACAAGTCACATTAAATCTTTTTAATTGAATATTAATTAATAATTTTACAGCACTAAAAATTTTTAAATTAATGAAAAATACCGCATTAACACATATTCACGAATCATTGGGGGCAAAAATGGTTCCATTTGCAGGATACAATATGCCTGTTCAATATAAGGGAGTAACAGCAGAACATTTAACTGTTAGAAACGCTCTTGGTGTTTTTGATGTAAGTCATATGGGTGAGTTTTTAGTAGAGGGATCAAAAGCGCTAACTTTACTTCAAAAAGTGACCTCTAATGATGTATCAAAACTAGCAATTGGTGATGCTCAGTATTCTTGTTTTCCAAATGATGAAGGTGGAATAGTTGATGACTTAATTTGTTATAGATTAAAAGAGTTCACCTATCTTCTTGTTGTAAATGCGTCTAATATTGAAAAAGATTGGAACTGGATTGAAAAACACAACAAAGCAATTGGTGCAGAATTAAAAAATATTTCTGATGAGTATTCATTATTAGCTATTCAAGGACCCAAAGCTCTAGAAGCTATGCAGTCTTTAACCTCAGTTAATTTGTCTGAAATTCCATTTTATAAATTTAAAATAGGTGATTTTGCAGGTATTGAACAGGTTATTATTTCTGCAACTGGCTACACAGGTTCGGGTGGGTTTGAAATTTATGTAAAGAATGATCAAATAGAACAGTTGTGGAAACGAGTTTTTGAGGCTGGTGCTTCTTATGGAATTAAGCCAATAGGTCTGGCTGCCAGAGACACACTTCGATTAGAAATGGGGTATTGCTTATACGGGAATGACATTAATGATACTACATCTCCTCTAGAAGCAGGATTAGGTTGGATTACCAAATTCAACAAAGAATTTGTAAATTCAGATCATTTAAAAGCCCAAAAAGAAACTGGTATTACTAAAAAATTAGTTGCCTTTGAACTTACTGAAAGAGGTATTCCAAGGCATAACTATACTATTGTAGACGGGGAGGGAAAACAAATTGGTGTGGTTACTTCTGGCACTATGAGTCCTTCTTTAAGTAAGGGAATTGGAATGGGGTATGTACCTAAAGAAATTTCAAAACCAGGAACTAAAATTTTTATTCAAGTTCGAAAAAAACAAATCCCTGCAACAATTGTAAAATTACCTTTTTATAAAGGCTAGTTGATAAAATGTTTATCTAATTGGAATACAATAATTGACTTATTTAGTCAATACTTGTAACAAAAACAAGAAATGACTACCTATAACTGATAGGTTAATTTTAATTAAAATATAAGAGTGAATGAAAACTTTTCTTTATATCACATGTCTTTGTTTTTTTATTTCTTGCAGCAACTCCAAAAACACTCAAGAATTTATAAATACTTCTGAAGGAAAATATCTGTTTAATTCAAATGAAACAATAGATGTTTTTTTTATAGATGATATTTTAAAAATAACCTGGAGAGGGAAGAATTTAAAACCAATAAAGGTTAATGATAGTTCATTTTATGTTAAAGAAATGAATGAGAAGATAATTTTTATTTCAAAACCTGAAATGCATATAGAGTTAGCAGCAAAAAGAGAACATAAAGGAGATAAATTTTATTTCAAAAAACTAGCTCAAGATGAAAAAACAGCTTTAGAATATTTTAAAAATAAAGAATACACAAACGCTCTAAATGCATACATTAAGATTCAACAAAATGACTCGTTAGATCCTGTTATTGATTTATATAGATTGAATAGAATGGGATACAAGTATATGAGGGCAAATAAAATTGCAGAAGCTAAGGAGTTGTTTTTAATTAATATTGCTCTGTACCCTAACAAATCATTAGTTTATGATAGCTTAGGTGATGCTTTTAAAAAAGAAAAAGATACCGTTAAAGCTATTGAATATTATAATAAGTCTTTAGCAATTAATCCAGAAAACAGGAATTCATTAACTAATTTAAAAAAACTAAAGAGAATTCAAAAATAGAAATTTCAAAATCATATTTACCGATAATTTAATCCTGTGATATTAGCTAAAAAAATCACTACCTTTATTTTAAATTATATTATCACAATATGAAAACAGCTCAAGAATGGTTTGATGAGTATGCTGTAAGCCATCAAAATTCAACAAATCAACTTATTCATTACTTATGTGTACCCGCTATTTTTTTTAGTGTAATTGGACTTTTAATGAGTATTCCGTCAACTTTTCTCGAAAATATATTTGAATTATACAACCCCTTACTAGAAAACTGGGCAACAGTTACATCTATTTTTATTTTATTATTTTACTTGCGTCTTGGATTTTGGTATTTTATTCAAATGCTATTCTTTATTTGTTTAGCAATTTTTGGTAACTTTTGGCTGAGTTCAACTGTAAACTTACTCTATGGCTCTTTAATCATATTTATTGTTGCATGGATAGGACAATTTTATGGACACCATGTAGAAGGGAAAAAACCTTCTTTTGCAAAGGATCTACAATTTCTTTTAATTGGACCACTCTGGGTTGTCAAGAAAATATCAATCAAAAGTAAATAATGAAAGAAGAAATATCATTTGAAGACTTTATAAAAGTTGATATCAGAATAGGAACTATTATAGAGGTTAAAGAATTTCCAAAAGCAAAAAAACCGGCTTACCAAATATTGATTGATTTTGGCAGTATTGGTGTGAAAAAATCTAGTGCTCAAATTACAGACTTGTATTCCAAGGAAGAATTACTTCATAAACAAGTTAGTGCTATAGTTAATTTTAAACCTAGGCAAATTGCAAATTTTTTGAGTGAATGTTTAATTTTAGGTGTTTACAACAACGATGGCAATGTTGTGCTTCTTAAAACATCACAACCAATTAAAAATGGAGAACAGATTCGTTAAGATTAGCTATCTAATTTTTCGGGTTATTTAATATTACAAGTGCTCCTATTACTCCTGGAATCCAACCACATAGCGTTAGTAAAAATATAATAATAAAAGACCCACATCCCTTATCAATAATGGACAGAGGCGGAAAAAGTATAGCTAGTAATACACGAAAAAAACCCATAAAATATTATAATTGATGTATATAAGACATCTCGTTCAATGTATTGTTACAAAAAGTTTAAAATAAAAACAAGTCGTGAAATTTGATATTTAAAAAATCACGACTTTAAAGTTTTTAGATTATTTACATTTTATCTCCAAAGAAGATTGCATTCATTAGTAATTTATTAGTACCATACCAAAAAGCTCTAAAATTTGTATTATCAGTAAACACAATAACTCTACCCATTCCCATTTTTTGAACTTTAAAAGGAACTGTATTTTTTATAACTTTTGAGTTTTCCTTAGAGATGTAACCACTTAATAACGGATTATTTGAATACTGTATGGGATTATTATAACTCTTTTTATCTGCCTTCATAAAGAGAGTAGTATTTCTGAAAAGTGCTATTTTATCATTCTTATATCCAAAATTAATAGGATGAGAACGATCTATATTGGCCTCAAAAATAGCCCCCCCAATAACTTGAGCTCCTCTTTTCAAAGATTTTGCTTCAAAAGAAACATCCTTAATGGTTTCAAAATTTGCACTTTCAAACTCAATATTTATAAATTTGTTTGTGTTTAACCATTTGGCTGCGCTTCTATATCCAATTAAGGTACCTCCATCACTAACCCATTTTTTTAACTTTTCAATAGATTTTTTATCTAAACCTCGACTATTAGGTGCAATTAAAACAGAGTACTTACTTATGTCTATACGATTGAAATAAATCATGTCTAATTTTGTAACATGCATATCATAGCGTTGATCAAATAAATGCCAGATTTCACCAGGATCACTTACATTTATTCCATTACCAACTAACATTGCTACCTTAGGTAATTTAATATTCCTGAAATTATTACTCCCTAAATCTATACCATCATTTAAACCTGTAGTAACTCCATTAATTTTTAAATGACTCTCAACAGCTACTTTGTTTAAGAAGTCAAATAATTCTTGTCTATTTAATTTTTGATTTTGTACAGGAATATGAACGGTTCCATAATCATAATAAACTCCTCCATTTATGAAGTTTTTCATTGAAACTTTTGCACGTAACCCTTTTTTAAGAATGGCATTTAATGCTTTAGGAGTATAGTATTCATTCCATGGCATTAGATATCCAACAGAACTATTTTTAGTAACAAATCCCTCTTTAATACTTAAGTTTTCAATTTTTGGACCTGCATTACTTAAAGAAATATTTTCTGAATAATCTACACCAAAAGAATGATTGAATGTCCAAGCAGATACATCATAAAACAAACTGTCTTTAAAACTTTTTCTAACATCAAACATTGCTTTAACCAAACGTTGATTTTTTTGATTCATCGGAACTACATAACTATATCCCTTTTTAAACTGTTTACCGTTGGCTGTAATGTCTGACTTTAATTCGTGAAGTGTAATTTGATGTCTATTTAGTACTTCTGCTAAATGATAACTTTTAGCAGCATCTTTATGATCACCAAATACAATTGCCTTTGCCTTTGAAGATTCATTTCTTGCTTTTCTATAAAAATCTTGTTGATATTTTAAAATTTTAACACGCATTTCTTTAGCAGCTTCAAGGGTAGACATAGCTGCAGTATACTGATTTCTAATTGTAAAAGGAAAGGTTAATAAACCATTAGAGGTTTCTTGAGCATGACCTCTTGAACTTCCTTGTTCAAACAAAATCCCTATACCTCCATTAATATCCGGAAATGTAGATCCTTTACCATAGTAAAAATCATCAAAACTTTCTTCCGAATAATATTGAGATCCTATTTTATCCAATGCTTTTGCATGATAGTTACCAATTTCTCTAGTTAAATCTTGATTTAATTGTGGTGTTAATGGGTGTGTTCTACTCGGAATACCTGGTTGAAAGAAGAAGGTTGAATTAGAACCCATTTCATGATGATCTGTTAAAATATTCGGTAACCATTTATGAAATGATGCAATTCTTGCTCTCGATTCAGGTAATTGTACCGGTAACCAATCTCTATTCATATCAAACCAATAATGATTTGTTCTACCTTTTGGCCAAACCTCAAAATACTCTCGATCATTTGGGTCTGGGTTTATGTTTTTACTTTTATTCGTATTTGCCCAATAAGCAAAACGTTGAAGACCATCGGGGTTTAAAGACGGGTCAAATAAGATTACTGTATTTTTTAATAAACTCTCTGTATCCGGGCTTAAAGAGGCTGCTAAATAATAAGCTGCTGCTAGGGAGGCGTTAGAACCACTTGGCTCATTTCCATGAATTGAGAAACCTTGATAAACAATAATAGGATCATTAGATACATCTACATCAGAATCATCTGTAGCCGCAATATGTCTTTCTCTTATCTCATCAATACGTGAATGATTATTTGGAGAAGTGATAGTAAGTAATAACAAGGGCCTTCCTTCGTATGTTTTTCCTCTATTCTCAATAGAGATTCGATCTGATGAGTTAGCTAATGCTTTCATATACGCTGCAAGCTTGTCATGAGTAACGTGCCACTCACCTACTTCATGACCAATAATATCCTTTGGAGTAGGGATCTTATCATTGTAATTTTGACCAGAAGGTATATAATAATTTAGATCTAACTCTTGAGAAAACAAAGAGATAGAAAATATTAAAAACAAAAGGGTTAGAAGATTTTTTTTCATGAAATTAAAATTTGATTTTAACAAAGATATTAAAAACAAATCTTACATTTTTCTGACACAAAACACTTATTTTTGATTTATATTATTTTGAAAAAACTAACATAAGTAAAAAATATTTTATCAGATACTTTTAAAGAATTTAAAAAGGTAAAATAAAGATATGATTGATGATAAAAAATTAAAGGAATTTGAGGGTAAATTATCAGGGAAATTTGTGTATGATGATTTGCATAAAGCTCTTTATGCTACAGATGCATCTGTATACAGAAAGATACCTTTAGCAGTAGCCTATCCAAAAGACCACAATGACCTTCAAGTTTTAATAGAATTTGCAAAATCTAATGGGGTTACCTTGATACCAAGAACAGCAGGAACCTCTTTAGCTGGACAATGTGTTGGTGAAGGAATCATTGTTGATGTTTCTAAACATTTTACAAGTATTTTAGCTTTTGATGAACTCAATAAAACGATTACTGTAGAGCCAGGAGTAGTAAGAGATGAACTAAATTTATTTTTAAAACCATTTGGACTCTTTTTTGGCCCTAATACATCCACATCTAATCGATGTATGATTGGAGGTATGGTTGGAAATAACTCATCTGGAAGTACTTCTATTAAATATGGAGTAACAAGAGATAAAGTTCTTCAAATTGATGGAATATTAAGTGATGGATCAAAAGCCACATTTAAAGAGATATCGTCAAAAGATTTTAAAATAAAAACTCAAAAAAATACTTTAGAAGGAAAAATTTATACTTCTATTTTTAATGAACTTTCACAAAAAAATATTCAGCAAGAAATAAAAGATCAATTTCCTAAACCAAGTATTCACAGAAGAAATACCGGATATGCAGTAGATGAATTATTAAACTCAAATTTATTTGGCGGACAAGAAACTACTATAAATTTAGCTAAATTATTAGCAGGTAGCGAAGGGACTTTAGTTTTTTCAACTGCTATTACCTTACAGCTAGATACTCTTCAACCCGAAGAAAGTATCATTATTGCCTCTCACTTTAACAGCATTAATGAAAGCTTAAAAGCTACAGTTTTAGCAATGAATCATGAATTATATGCTTGTGAATTGATGGATAAAGTAATCTTAGATTGTACTAAAAACAATCGTGAGCAAGCAAAAAATCGTTTCTTTATTAAGGGAGATCCTGAGGCTATTTTAATGTTTGAAGTTTCTGCGAACTCCACTGAAATTGCTCATAAAAAAGCAGACAAATTAATTGAAGATTTAAAAGAACATAATTTTGGTTATCATCATCCCAAGATATTGGGAAATGATATCAAACGTATGTTTGACCTGCGTAAAGCTGGTTTAGGACTATTAGGAAATATTATTGGTGATAAAAAAGCTGTAGCATGTATAGAAGATACTGCAGTTGATTTAAATGATCTTCCAACATACATTGAAGAATTCACTAAAATAATGGATAAATATCAGCAAAAAGCGGTGTATTACGCTCATGCTGGTGCTGGTGAATTACATTTACGTCCAATTTTAAATTTAAAGAAATCTGAAGATGTTTCTTTGTTTAGAAAAATTACTACGGAAACAGCGCTATTGGTAAAAAAATATGGAGGTTCTTTTAGTGGTGAACACGGAGATGGTATTGTACGCGCAGAATTTATCCCTCTGATGATTGGTAATGATAATTATGAATTATTAAGACGTATTAAAAAAGTATTTGATCCAAATAATATTTTTAACCAAGGAAAAATTACGGATGCTTTTCCAATGGATAAAAGCCTTCGATATGAAATTGATAGAATTGAGCCTGAAATTAAAACAATTCAAGATTTTTCAGACAATCAAGGGATTTTAAAATTAGCAGAAAAATGTAATGGTTCTGGAGACTGTAGGAAGCCTGCTTCAGCTGGAGGAGCTATGTGCCCTAGTTACAGAGCCACAAAAGATGAAAAAGACTCTACTCGAGCAAGAGCGAATACACTTCGTGAATTTTTAACCAATTCCAAACAGGTAAACAAATTCAATCATCAAGAACTTAAAGATGTTTTCGATCTCTGTTTAAGCTGTAAAGCTTGTGCTTCAGAATGTCCAAGTAACGTAGATGTAGCAGCACTAAAAAGTGAATTTCTTTATCAATATCAGGAAAAAAATGGGTACTCTTTCAGAAATACTATGTTTGCAAATAATGTTAAATATAATAAGATAGGAAGTCTTGTTCCTAGTCTTACCAATTTGGTCTTAAACACTTATTTAACGAAGTTTATAATGGGTATTTCACTTAAGCGAAGTGTTCCAAAATTGACACCTAAAACATTAAAATCTTGGTATAAAAAGCAAATACATTCAAGCAGTCAGAAAATCGTTTATGTTTTTTGTGATGAATTCACTAATTTCTATGATACTGAAATAGGTAAAGACACCATCACTGTTTTAAAAAAACTTGGTTATAATCCTACCTTTATTAAGCATGAAGAAAGCGGAAGAAGTTTTATCTCAAAAGGTTTTTTAAAGGAAGCTAAAGCTATAGCAAATAAAAATGTTTCTATTTTTAAAGAATTAATTTCTAAAGAAACTCCTCTTATTGGTATAGAACCTTCAGCTATTTTGACTTTTAGAGATGAATATATACGATTGGCTGATGACAAGAATTCTGCCACCATTATCTCCAACAATACGTTTACTATAGAAGAATTTCTCCAGAAAGAATTTGATAAGGGGAACATAAGAAGTAATCAATTTTCTACAAAAGAAAAGCTGTTAAAAATTCACGGTCACTGCCATCAAAAAGCTTTATCTAGCACTCATGCTACTTTTTCAATTTTAAATATTCCTCAAAACTACAAGCCTACAATTATGAACACAGGTTGTTGTGGTATGGCTGGATCTTTTGGTTATGAAAAAGAACACTATAAAGTTAGTATGCAAGTAGGAGAAGATACTTTATTTCCTAAGATAAGGAATATTTCAAATGATATAGATATTGTTGCATCAGGAACTAGTTGCCGTCATCAAATATATGATGGCACAAAACGAAAAGCCAAACACCCAATCACTATCCTGTGCGAGGCGCTTGTGTAAAATGCAATAACTTTTGATTATTAATTAAGTTGAGCTAAAAGTTTGATTTTATTCAATTCTATTTTTAATCCATCAACAAAAGCAATATACTCACTTTTTCTTGTCTCTTCAAATAATACCCTGTTGGAAATAATTTGTTTTTTTATACTCATTTGAGAATCATTTAATAAACTCTCATCAATAAAGTGGATAGAAAATAGATATAATTCAATAATAATAGGTAGAGCTTTTATACCTTTAGCTGTAGCGATATAACGGGTACTTTTTTTTGTACCTGTAGGATCTAGTTTCTCAATAAAACCATTCACTTGTAAAGATTTTAGCCTATTGGCAAGTATGTTACTAGCTATTTTTTCTTTAGATTCTCTAAGTTCTTTGAATCTGGTTTTTTTGTGCAAGATTAAGTCTCTCATTATTAACAATGACCATTTATCTCCTAACTGTTGAATGGAGTAAGCGATAGCACACGTTGGTTTCGGGGTAATTTTCACGTTTATAATTTTTAATTTCATAATAAAACTACAAAAAATACACCCACAAACAAAAAAATTAATGAATTTTTAACAATAAAAACAACTCCATAACCTCAGTATTAACATATGTTAAGCTAAGATTTAAACCATAAAAAGTTACAATATGATTTTTTAATTATTTTAGTCTATCTAGACTAGTCAATATTGTATTAATCTTAGCTAATGTGTCAGATTCTTTCTTTCGCTCCAAAACTATAACCTTTTCAGGAGCATTTTGAACAAAACGTTCATTCAATAATTTTTTCTGAATACCTGTAAGAAAACCTCTTGCTCTTTTTAGTTCTGACTCTAGTTTTAAAATTTCAGCATCTACATCAATATTCTCCTCAGAAATAGGCACAAAATATTCATTGGATTTAACCCTAAAGGAAGCTCCATCAACTTTTTCTGAAACTTCTTCTATAACTGATGTATTCGTTAATTTTTGTATGAGTGCATGAAACTGATTATTATTAATTTCCCTATTTATTACATATAATTTAATGGGATCTCTAAAAGGGATATTCTTATCTTTTCTTATGGTCCTTATTCCAGAAATAATAGCTGAAGCCATATCAAATTTTAATATGACTTCATTATCATAGTCTTTTTGAATTGGATAATTGGCTATAATTAAAGCCTCATCAGGTGTTCTTCGTGCAATATGATGCCATATCTCCTCTGTTAAAAAAGGCATAAACGGATGTAATACCTTTAAATTATTTTCTAAAATTTTAACTATTTCATTAAATGTAGTTGCATCAATTGGTTGTTGATATGCGGGTTTTACAATTTCCAATAACCAAGAAGAAAAGTCATCAGTAATTAATTTATAAATAATCATTAAAGCATCTGATAATCGATACTTAGAAAAGTGATCTTCTATCTCTGCTAAAGCTTTTTGAAATTTAGCGTTATACCATGTTAATCCAATACTTGCTGTTTGAGGTTGAGGTATGGTTTTATCAATCTCCCAACCTTTAATGAGACGAAACGCATTCCAAATTTTATTTGCAAACTGCTTTCCTTGTTGACATAGTTCTTCATCAAACATTAAATCGTTTCCTGCTGCAGAACTCAACAACAATCCTACTCTAACTCCATCAGCTCCATAAGTTTCAATAAGTTTTAAGGCATCCGGGGAATTCCCTAAAGATTTAGACATCTTACGTCGTTGTTTATCACGAACTAAGCCTGTTAAATAAACATTCTGAAATGGTTTTTCACTTTTGTATTCATATCCTGCAATAATCATTCTGGCTACCCAGAAAAATAAAATATCTGGCCCAGTTACCAAATCATTTGTTGGATAATAATATTTTATTTCTTTATTTTCTGGATTTCTTATACCATCAAAAACCGATATTGGCCAAAGCCAAGACGAGAACCAAGTGTCTAATGCATCCTCATCTTGTCGTAAGTCATTAATTGAGAAAGATTCCTTAAGATCATGAGTAGAATCCGATAGTTTTTTCTTTGCAATTTGAAAGGCTTCTTCTTTAGTTTCTGCAACTACAAAATCATTTTTGCCATTTCCGTAAAAATAAGCTGGAATTTGTTGACCCCACCACAATTGTCTTGAAATATTCCAGTCGCGAATATTTTCCATCCAATGTCTGTAGGTATTTTCAAATTTTTTAGGATAGAGATTTATGGCAGGATCATCACCTAAAACAGCTTCAATTGCTGGTTTTACTAGATCTTCCATTCTCAAGAACCACTGATCGGACAATCTTGGTTCTATAACAGCTTTAGTTCTTTCAGAGGTCCCAACTTTATTAGTGTGTACTTCTATTTTGACTAAAAACCCTTTTTCCTCTAATTCCTTAGTTACTTCTTTACGAACAACAAATCTGTCTTTTCCTTCATAATGCAAACCAAATGAATTTAAAGAAGCATCTTCATTAAAGATATCTATTACTTCTAATGCATGTTTATCACCTAAAATCTTATCATTTTCATCGTGGGCTGGTGTAACTTTTAAACAACCTGTTCCAAACTCTATATCAACGTATTCATCTTCAATAATAGGAATAATACGATTACAAATAGGAACTATAGCTTTTTTACCTTTAAGATGTTTAAAACGAGTATCCGTTGGGTTAATACAAATTGCTGAATCACCAAAAATGGTTTCAGGGCGTGTTGTGGCGATAGTTAAAAACTCATCACTCCCTTCAATTTTATATTTTATATAATATAAGTTGCCCTGTTTTTCTTCATAGATCACCTCTTCATCAGATAAGGTTGTTTTGGCTTCTGGATCCCAATTCACCATCCTAAAACCTCTATAAATTAGCCCTTTATTGAATAAATCAACAAAAACTTTTATTACAGAATCAGACATTTCAGGATCCATTGTAAAAGCTGTTCTTTCCCAATCACATGAGGCACCCAGTTTCTTAAGCTGATCTAAAATAATACCACCATATTCAGACTTCCATTCCCAAGCATGTGCTAAAAACTCCTCACGAGTAAGATCATTTTTATCAATTCCTTGTTCTTTTAATTTAGCGACAACCTTGGCTTCAGTGGCAATAGAGGCATGATCTGTTCCAGGAACCCAACAAGCATTTTTACCAGACAAACGAGCATGTCTTATGAGTACATCCTGAATGGTGTTATTCAGCATATGTCCCATATGCAATACTCCTGTTACGTTAGGTGGAGGAATTACAATGGTATAAGGCTCTCTATCGTCTACTTCAGAATGAAAATAATTGTGTTTCATCCAATAGTCATACCATTTACTTTCTACTAAACTTGCATCATATTTTGATGGAATACTCATACTTATTATACTTTTTGCCTTAAGTGTGCAAAAGTACAATTATCTGTAGTAATTAAAAGTCTGTTGAATTATTTTTGATTAAATTTGTTTTGATATTTTTAAAACCTTAATTTTTATGAAAAAGTTTTTTACGTTTCTTATAATATTATCTGCTACTATTTCCATTGCTCAAGAAGCCGAGGACTTAAAACCAGAATTTAAATTTAAAACTGAGACTATTAATTACGGTAAAATAATATCAGGAGCTGATGGTGTAAGAGTGTTTGAATTTACAAACGTAGGAAAATCACCTTTAATTATTTCAAGGGTCCAAGCTTCTTGTGGTTGTACAGTACCAAAAAAACCAAATTATCCAATAATGCCAGGCGAGGAAGGGAAAATTGAAGTTGCTTATGATACTAAAAGACTTGGGGGGTTCTCTAAAGCCATCACTATTTTCTCAAATGCAAAAAATGAACGTAAAATGGTAAAAATTAAAGGCTATATTGAAAAAACAGTATCATTCGAAAAGAAAAAGAATTTACTATCTGTAGATAATTAAAAAACTATAAACTACATAATAATTAAATGCCTTTAATATCAAAAAAAGGAGAACTGATGCCTCAGTCTCCCATAAGAAAATTAGTTCCTTTTGCAGAAGCTGCTAAAAAAAACGGAATAAAAGTATACCACTTAAATATTGGTCAACCAGACATAAAAACACCTAAAGTTGCTTTAGATGCTGTTAAAAATAACAGTATTGAGGTACTTTCATATGCAAGATCTGAGGGATCCGAAATCTATAGAGAAAAGTTAACTCATTATTACAAAAAAAATAATATTAATATAACTCCTCAAGATATTATTGCCACTACTGGTGGATCTGAGGCGCTATTATTTACTATGGGTAGCATAACTGATCCAGGTGATGAAATTATTATCCCAGAACCATTTTATGCAAATTATAATGGATTTTCTACTGCATCTGGTGTTACAGTTGTTCCTGTGATTTCAAAAATTGAAAATAATTTTGCACTTCCCAATATTGATGATTTTGAAAAATTAATAACTAAAAAAACCAAAGCAATTTTAATTTGTAACCCCGGTAACCCAACCGGGTATCTTTACAGTAAGGAAGAAATTCTGAAATTAAAACACCTCGTATTAAAACACGATTTATTCTTAATTGCAGATGAGGTCTACAGAGAGTTTGCTTATGATAATAACACCCATCATTCTGTAATGTCTGAAACTGGTCTAGAGCAGCACGCAATTATGATTGATTCTGTCTCAAAACGATATAGTATGTGTGGTGCAAGAATTGGCTGTATTGTCTCAAAAAACAAAAGGTTTATGGATACAGCTATTAAATTTGCTCAAGCTAGATTAAGTCCACCAACTTATGCTTTATTAGCTAGTGAGGCAGCCTTAGACACTCCACAAATTTATTTTGATGAGGTTATCGAAGAATATGTTGCGAGAAGAGATACGCTAATAACTGAATTAAAAAAAATTGAGGGTGTAAAAGTTGCTAATCCTAAAGGTGCTTTTTATTGTGTAGCAGAGTTACCTGTGACTGATACAGATCATTTTGCACGCTGGATTTTAGAAGAATTTCATCACAACAATGAAACTGTTATGGTAGCTCCAGCTAGTGGTTTTTATTCTAGTGAAGGTGAGGGTAAAAATCAAGTTCGTATGGCCTATGTCTTAAATAAAGAAGATTTAGTTAGATGTGTTGAGATTTTAAAAATAGCTTTAGCTTCCTATAAAAAATAAAAAATGTAAGTTTGATTAGATAAACACAACATTTTATTATTAATAAATTTCATACTATCAAATAAAAAATAGACTTGAATATTCAACAAAACATTTCTCTTAAATCCTATAATACTTTCGGTATAGATGTAACGGCAAGTAGATTTGTTTCTGTTGATAATTTTATTAAACTACAAAAAATTTTAACACAAGAAAAGGATGTTTTTTTACTAAGTGGTGGTAGCAATATGTTACTTACTAAAAATATAGACAAGCTTGTTATACATATTAATATCAAGGGTATTTCCGTATATTATGAAAATGAAAGTGAGGTAGAACTGACAGTTAATGCAGGTGAGGATTGGCATGAATTTGTTATGTGGTGTATTTCTCAAAATTATGGTGGTATTGAAAATCTTTCTTTAATTCCTGGAAATGTAGGAACATCACCAATTCAAAATATTGGAGCATATGGTGTAGAGGTAAAAGATGTAATTACTAAAGTTGAGGGGATAGATTTAAACAGTGCAAAAAAAGTTGAATTTTATAACAAAGAATGTAATTTTGGATATCGTAATTCTATTTTTAAAAATGAATTAAAAGAAAAAATTGTTATTACCTCAGTTCGTTTTAAACTCACAAAAATAAATCATCATTTAAACACCAATTACGGTGCTATTGAAAAAGAATTAGCAATTAGAAAAATTAGTAATCCAACTATAAAAGACATATCTGATATTGTTATTAATATTAGACAGGCTAAATTACCTGATCCAAAAAAAATAGGAAATAGTGGTAGCTTTTTTAAAAACCCTATTGTAAGCTTAAAACAATTTAAAAAACTACAAGAAAAGTATCCAAATATTCCATTTTATAAAATACCATCTTCAAAAAAAGAGGATACTTCTTATAATTATAAAATTCCAGCAGGTTGGTTAATAGAAATAGCCGGGTTTAAAGGGAAAAGGTATGGAGATTGTGGAATTCATGACAATCAAGCTCTGGTCTTAGTAAATTTCGATAAAGCTAGTGGAACTGACATATATACGCTTGCTAAAAAAATTCAAGAAACCATTTTATCTATTTTCGAAATTACCTTAGACATCGAAGTAAATATTATTGAATAAATTATTTATTGATAAAAATACTTGCCTTTTTATTTTTAGAACACAAACAATAACACCGATTAATTACGTTAATGTCTTAGGAGAATTATTTATCTTTGTAGGACCTAAAAATCATTTAATGAAACTTATCTTAATAACCATTGGTCTACTTGCTATTGGTGTAGCAGGAATAGCCATAAAAATATGGGCAAAAAAAGATGGTGAATTTGCCGGAACCTGTGCTAGTCAAAATCCTATGCTAAATAAAACTGGTGAAGCCTGTGGTTTTTGTGGAAAAACTTCAGATCAATTTGAAGATTGCACAGAACCAACACATAATTAAATTTCAATGGTCATTACTGTTTTATTCTACACTTTTGTAGTTACCGCAGTAGTTCAACTATGTTACTACATCTCGTTTACATCATTATTATTTCATAAAACTTCAACCAAATCTTTTGATGAATTTATTCCCGTATCTGTTATAGTGTATGCTAAAAATAATGCTCAGCATCTAACTAGACTTATTCCATTACTCCAAGAACAAGAGTATAAAAACTATGAATTGATCTTTATTAATAATGCATCAAATGATGAAACATTAGCGGTAATGAAAAAATTTCAAGACAATGATTCAAGAATAAAAATTGTTAACGTTAAAAATAATGAAGCTTTTTGGGGAAATAGAAAGTATGCGTTAACACTAGGGATAAAGTCTGCAAAACATGAACAATTACTTTTTATAGATGCTGACTGTTTGCCTAGTTCAAAAAATGGATTAAAGAGAT
>Ga0209092_10002756_pt1 | contig 15825 bp, 9 predicted proteins | sample FraStrMetagenome_FD_187446 | JGI IMG/M metagenome (GOLD analysis project Ga0209092, IMG submission 187446) | Marine eukaryotic phytoplankton communities from Arctic Ocean - Fram Strait ARC3M Metagenome (SPAdes) (version 2) | ecosystem: Environmental > Aquatic > Marine > Oceanic | place: Fram...
CGGACAATAGTAGCAATGAAAATAACCAAAGAGGGCATGGAAAAGAACATACCTGTTGAGGAAAGCGTACAACTCGCAGCATTATGGCAACATCCATATAATCTTCATACCCCCGCCATGATAAGAGAAGGCGCGGCACATTTCATTAATCAATTTACGCCAGTGATGATTACAGCACCAACCCAATTTCGAAGTAGAAGAAGTAACATCATGCGACCAGCACGCACATCAAATTCAAAAATCACTTGCATTGAAATTAATTCGTCACAGGAAACGGGGCCATAAAAAACGAGATAGATAATACAATAGGGTGAAAGAAAGTTGAAAAGTTTGGAGGTTCGAGGCGTCAGGACTTGTATTGCTTGCTCTTGCCTGATTTAAGTTTGAAAATTGTTTCATGAGAGTTGGGATGAATACGTGGAGGATATGGTAAGTAAGATGGAGGGAAACCTACCATAGGAAAATATGGGATGACTTAGGTCATGTTCCACATGGTCCTGCTTTCTACGGAAAATTAAGCTAGGGATCCCTAGGGAAGTGAAGATCGAGGATCCATCTTAGAATGCAGCTTAGTAGTATAACACGTAAAATATAATATGCCTTAACTTAAAGTACTATACATTAACATTTTTATTATAATTTTGAAAATCATTCAGAATTTCCGACGCTGGTGTATCATATTTGACTCAAATAATTCAAAATTTTGAAGACTCATTTTGTCCATTCACGTATTTTAAACCTGTTGTTTATATTTTTGCACAGATATTTTGTTATGAGAAGTTTTGTAAAAATAAGTTTAGCTTATAACCTATTCCAAAATGTATCTCAGAACTTAATCCAATAGCTGACACAGTCACAATGACATTGTGGTTATATAAATATTCAATCCATCAGTCAATAAATGCATTGAAAATGATTCATGGAGAACAATCAACGGGTTGTGAGTTGATACATACATCCTTAATTAAGTCTCTCAATTAGAACAATGGGTTATGGATTTAGCCTATATAGTGCTTAAATAATTGCTCTGTTTAAATTTAAATATTTGGTACATTTACATCTGAATAAAGCAGATGATTAGATAGAACAAAATTCTATTTAACACACAGCTTCACTCTATTAGGCAAAATTTTTCTTCACAGATTTATATATTTGAATGCTAGCTAATGATACCATGTGATTCAGCCATCAACATGCTCATTTTGTGTAGAATCCTACCTTAAAAAAAGATCTAAAATAAGGACCATTCAGTAACATAACCATTTCATGGAAGGGGCATTGTGCCCGCCCTGGTCAAAGGGGCCCACAGCCGATTACTACTACTATCTCCTACATACAACAACAACTACAACATTCATTTGTTTTAATCGAGCAGGAATTTTTTTCGTCCTTTTCTATAATAAAATATGGAGACAAGCATACGGCACAAAATGGTTTACAAATACGTACCATGCCCAAACTCCAAAACAATGGGCCAAACAGGTAATCGGAAACACATTCTCCATCCACAGCGCCAAGCATATTTAACTCTGATTCATGTTTCTATGATGAACCCGTTCTTTGATGATAGTGCTACCGAAGCAGCAAACGATGCACATAATGATCCATCAACACGACAGCTAGAGCTTTTATTTGCTTTGGCAAGAGGTGTTTCCACAGTGGTATTTGTTTCCACTGTCTCTTTTTCATTGTTATTAGTAGTCATGGCTAAGTCATTAGCCTTGCACATAGCTCAATCACAAGGCCTTGCAACTGTCATAGCTATCTGTGGAGGTATTTTTGGTATCGCGTGGTGGAGATGGGGTGTAAGTAGTTGGGTTTTGTTAGGTGCGATGGACATGTAATATTTTGATGGTACAGTTCTCGGCATGAAATTGCATGAGAAAAGATCGAAAATAAGATTTAGGATACGATCAAAGTTGAACACACAAAATTTGTGTGAAATGAGCATATGAATATCAAGAGAATAATAAACTGTGAAGAAAAATCTCTATCATCAGAAATAAAAGCATATTTGTTCAGGAATCTTTTTGTGTGCTAAGAATCTAGGAGGAAAGACACTTTCAAGTACTTCAAATATAGTAGTAAAATTCCCCCCCAGTTTTTCGAGCTTGGCAACCTTTTCAAAATGTGATTTTGAGGTTAGATTATTCCCATTCCCCGGTCAATTTTTTTGAGCAATTCTTGTCTTTCATCTGGCAAAGATAAGGAAGTAAGGTCATCGTCAGGATAAAAATATATTCTTAATGCTTTTATTTTTTTTTGAGAAAGAAATATTGAGCTAACCTCAGAATCCTAATTATAGATTAAGATATATCTAAAGATTCGTTCTAGCTGAAAAAATAGAAAATGATTTATGTTCAACTATTATCTATAAATATTTGGATCTTTTTGGAGCCGATGGTTTTCTCTTGCATTTGTTTTTCGTAAGTTGATCTAAAAATTCAAATGAAACAGAAATAAAATTCATCGCCCTTACTATAGAATAATCTTTGTGCTTCAGTAAACACTCGCTTTCGATGTCGATTTTGAGAAGCTTCAGGTGGAGTGCGATGCAATGACAGCACTTTAATAACATTGTTGGACGCACTTATCTTGATCGATATTAACCAGTAAGATGACAAGCGTGCTAGATCGCTGTATGTTATCTCTTAAAGTATTTTAGCTATTGAAAAAAAAAAAGAATGAATATTTTTATGAAACGTTGTTTGTGTACAGTTACGGGATGAGTTTAGAATGTATGGTCTGTATGTAATGATTGAGGAACTTCTCAATGCATAGATTATTATCTGAGCATTATTCTTTCCAGTGCTTTACAATGGTGTTCAGTATGATTTTATATAGGGTCACAACAATTTTTGCACAATTGTAATAGATTTGTTAAAAGTTTCATTATTGTACAAATAATTTGTTCTATTTATTTACATAAATTATATTTTCATGCTCACGTCCTCACCTACAGACATGATTCTCGATATAGCTTTTGGTTTGAGACTCTTCATTATCAATGCGAACATAAAGATAGCGATACCAACAGAATGTTGAAATGTGCAAGTATTGGGGAACACAATAAATGATACCATCAACGATAAAGCTTTGCGGCTTGTGGTTGTTAATGACATATAGAACGCACCGTGCGTTTTAGTTATCGCTCCAGCACATGACGCCCCAAAAAGACCGAAAGATGAAAAAAGAATGACAACTAATATCTTCTCGTTGACTGACCAAGTTGGTATATGTCCATTTGTAATCTCCTCGTAAGTTCCAGGAACACTGAAAAATTTCACACCTTCGACAAACTCTCCTCTAAAAAAGGACGCTAAAGCTAAAGCCACGCAGGCGACTGAAGAAACGTGAAGCTGGAATGCATCATGTCCAACCTCGTATTGGTTCATCGCAAACTCGCTGTAATTATTGAGTAGTCCGTCGCTGAGCAATGCAGTGCATAACATGATAACTCCAATAGGATGAAAAACTGCAGATGATTTCGCATCAGCGTGCAAGAAGATGACAAGACCAGTCACAAGAAGTAAAACATTGAAGTATTCTCTTCGCTTGTATTTCTTTCCAGAAATTATAATTCCCAAAAGCATTGTGAAAACCACTCTTGAGCTTTTAATGAGGGTTTTTGCTGGATAGTTGATGTGCTGAAGAGCAAGATAAGTTAGTCCTAGGTCAAGGGCCTTTAGCATTGACAGAGAGACACATAGACGAAAGGGCAGAGCGTGACTGAAGGAGGTTTTTAGAAAGTGAACAACTCCATTTCTCTTCAAGCTTTCTCGTTTTTCCGGTCTTAGGGAGTCCAAAAATAACGACCAAAATGCGTAACCTGCGAATTGAATAGAGGCAAGGAAAACACCATATTGTCTTCCTACTATTTGGACCGTTATGAGCTCTTGGAGATATCCATATATAATAGTGAAGAAAAAGACTCCAGTCACACAAATCACAAATTGTTTCGAACTGTTGCAGTCTGACAAGTCAATCCCGAATAAAATAAGTTTGTTTGCGTCTTCCCCTTCATCGTTTGCTGCACATTCCACCTTTAGAGGTCCGCGTTCACGAGTCCTTTTTTGTGGTCCCATATCTGAGTGTTTCGGAAGAAAAGAACCCATTTCCAGATCTTGAGGTTCTTTATCTCCCTCATCGGTAGGGATGTTGTCATATGATCTTCCTGGTTTCTCTTCGTGTGGTGGCATCGTTAAGCTAATGAAAAATATAAAAGAGAGATTATGACCGATAAAGTTAAATTGTGGGGAGAAGGTAGATATAGATGTCTAGCGTTCAGGGCTACTATGCAATACCGTCGAGGAATTTATGACCCATACTAGAGAGGGACACTGTTCGTAATACACACTTATACTTAGAGAGCTGTCTTCAGTAATTTTCACATACAGTTAATTACAAACCACGTACTCATAATACTGTTCTCTCAATCATGATTAAGATTTTAATTACATGAAAGTTCAGAGCTCGAAATGGCAAAGAATGAATAGAACCACGCCCTTTTCTATCTAAAATAGTCTTAGTCATGCAAATTTGCAAACCGTATGCTATGTATTTGTTTAAGTGCAATGAGCATTTATTTTTCAATATTTATGACATGCTGTGAAGACTGCTTGTGTAGATTTGGAATCTTTTTCTAGCCATGCCCGTTCCTAATATATTCAATCTTTGACCGTAAGAAGAAAAAGACTCTCGTTTACGAATACGTAGTACAAATAAAATTCTGATGAGATTTTTGTTTAATTATTTATGCTAGAAAAGGCTCATGCTTTTATTCCAGCTAAATTTTTAATGCGACTAATTTAGGAAGAAACATGTTTTTACTCTACAGCCAATATCTATTAGATGATGGATTCGGTCTGATCTCTCCCTTTTTTTTCATAGTAAACTTTTTACTTAAAAGCTCTTTTAATAAACGTTATCCTTCAAAATGTACTAACAAGAAGCGTCGAAATCTCGAAGCTACAGCTGTTGAATGACGATTAAATTTGTAGAATTCAAGTTCATTTCGAAGTTCTCTTTAATGTCATGAATCTAAATACCAAAAAATAGCTGATGAAATGCTGCTATTGAGTTCCATTATTTATTTTGATCATGCTATAAGCGTAAATATGTACTAAAGTTTTTCCTTTCTCCAGAAATAATTAGTTTAAATACAATTGAATCAGATAAAAATAGTTGAATCATGCATTATTTTCAATAGCAGTGATCAAGGAAGTACGATCTTAGTTTATTTTCTTGTCATCGCTTGAGAATGGAGAAAAAGTACAGGATGAACAATTATGCTACTGTGACGGTTGAAATCAAGACTTGTTAGTATGTTCGAGCGTTGTTTGGAAATATTGTTGCTAAAACCTTTTTCTTTCGATTGATTCTCGTTGTGTTTCGCTTCAGTATCCTGAGTTCCAAGATTTCTTAGCGCGTCCTTCTCTTTACTTTTTGATACCTCAATTATTCTTTTTACTGATCTCTTGAGAAACCTGAATACTTTCATGATGGCCTCTTCCTCAATACATAGATCTCTACCGATTCGTCCTGCTAGATTTCGATTAGAGAAAGTCCCTCTTTTAAAGCAAGCTCTGAATCCCAAGTATATGTTATCTTTTTGTGAACCTAAGCTAAGCATGTGCAAAATGTTTGTGAGAATGTTTCTGACACACATTACTCGATCAAACCGTATCCATTGTTTTTTCATACCGTGCCGAATTAAGCGTTTGCATTTGAAAGCAACTTTAAAGTATCTCCCGTCTTTTTCGACTTTAGAAGATAAAATAATACATTGGCGATAATGCATGTAGAGCTTATCACGACGGCTCAATCCATAAGGAATAGCGAGAGAATTGGAATTATCATGTAGTGAATCATACTCCAGCAAATGCGTTACGAATTCAAACAAGTTATCTTTTTTTTCATTCCAATCATGAATGAGAGGTTTATTCATGCGACTGATCGCTGATTTGTTTTGGCAATCTTTCTCTTCCTTGAGGCTCTCCAAAGACTTTTTCTCAAAAGATAAACCATCATACAATGAGTTCATTTTCAAGATGTCGAAGAAGGAAAGTGGTATGTAGCTGATTTCAATAGATATGCGCAACCTTGAACATTTATTATAATCTAGATATAAGTCTACACTGTTCCATCCATTCTGATGTTGACAAGTTGTTGAAGATATGCTTTTTGATTTTTTGTAGACTTCATTGTAACACCCACCATAGAGCATTGATAATTTTTCAGCGACTTTGTGAACCTTTTCTTGAAGTTTATCATTTGTATCGTCTCCTATACTGTGCTCAATAAAATCGAACTTGATAAAAAGGCAAAGAAAAAAATTTTACTTTATCAAAAAATTATGTAGCTTAATTGGAGGTCTGAAATTTACTTACCACAAATGATTTATTATCCTCTTTACAGCTAGATAAATTGTTTTCATCAAGTAATAAGCATACATCAAATATTATTTGAATCATGATTCCATTATTCAACACACATTCAATACATTTATGAAGGTATGCACGGATTTTTTCTAAATCATCATTTCTGCCAGATGCGAGAACACTTGAGCTCATATCAATATTACGAGAAAATCTTAGTTTATGATCGAAAGAGGAACTCTTATTCGTTGATTCATCATGTTTCATCTTGTTGTAGGACGGCCCGTCTCTAGTTTTCGTAGAGATGGAAGTTGTTGTTGATGTCGGATCTTCAAGTGCCATAGTGAGGGTTAAAGGAGAAAGATCGTTGTATTCTTTGTGGTTATCACTCTCTGCTATTGAAGGCGTCTTTTGTATTTGCTCATGGATTGTCTCATTTGATGAAACATTCTCGCTAAAACAAAGGACACCTTCCAAAGATTTCTGTGAAAAAAATGAATGAGGGAAGAGCTTGAGTTGGTGGCAAATTCTAGCTATACCAGCATCAGCCAGCGTGACAACATCGCTTATAGTATCGTAAGGAACCTGAAGATTTCTATAATTCATGGAATTCTTCACAGCGCTTTCTGGAGAGTCATGGATTACTTTGTACGCAGCCATTCTCTTCCTTGGATTTAAAAAGGAAATGATGCATCAGAATACGTTTGCTTTATTGATCTACTTCCATAAGACACTTTTCAAAAATGTAGTCATATTTGATTTTGTTTATTCTCGTTGAAAAAATAAAATGTAAAAATTTGGCGCCAAATGTATTTGAGAATATTCATTCTTTCGTGGAACGACACACAAATTGAATTTTTGATTCGCAACATCCGTCGAAATTATAAATTTATTTTGAGGGGTGAGAAAGCCTAATACGGATATCATACTTATATAACGAATATTGGATCTACTCCTTGCTCTTGCGCAAATTGTCGTATCAGATCTCTTGCATCTTTAACTTTAAGCAAATTCATAGCCAAATCTTCCTCATCTTCATCTACTTCTTCATTTAGAGAGAGATCCAAAAGCTTTGGGAGTTCCATAGCATGATCAACACGAATTTGCGGATCAAGTACAAAGACTGACTTCGGTGAAGAATGATTGAAAGATTCTACAGTCGTAGCATTATGAGCATCATTTTGTCCGTTGGTTTCATCAGAAAATTCCTTACTTAAAACTGTGCCTTCATCATGAAAAATTCTCAATTCCGCTTTGTCTGAAAATTTGACTTTTTTTCTTAAGCAGAAAGAGTCCACGTCTTGATCATCTTCCTTCAAACATCTCAATTTGTAATTCGGTGTTTTGGAGGTAAATAATGATTTATAGACATCTTTGCTGTGCACGCTGCCTTTTTTAGGAGAACCACAATCAAACAGCTCATATAGAACAGCAAAGGGATTGCAAGAAATTTTCTGTTCAAAAACTTTTTTCTGTCTGTTATCCAAATCTGAGTTCCTTGCATCCAAAGTTTCTGATACAAGTTGGCTCGGCTTTGACTCATTTTTGTTTATGACTGTATTTTCATTGCTTACTTTCCTTTTGTTTTGCAAAGGTATATCTTGATGTAGGGATGGTGGTGTAATATGGTCACGTGTGTTGGTTGCTAGTACTGACACTCTAAATCGAAATTTGGCTTCGTCGAAAATTTCTGTAGGAAAATCTATAACTCTTTGGTGATCGTCAACAGCAACTTCGATTTCTTGAAATTGGAGTTTTGATTCATTGTATTTGGAAAAACTGCATTTCTGTGGAAAAGTAGAGGCAATATCATTTGATTTTATGGAATCGTCTTTATTGATGAATTCTTGAAGGTTTAAGACCACCTGAGCATTGCATAATTCTCTACCCGATATTCCAAACTTTACATGAGCAAATGGAATCATCGTCTTTCCATTGCAAATGCTTAAATTCAAAACAATGAATTTGGGGACAATGCGGCGAATACAAGAAACATTCCATTCGTTTTCATTCATGCGCTCATCAGTGAGTATTTGAAAAGATAACGAAAATTTATCTGCTTGACCATCATTTGAGTCTATTCTGGAATTGGTTGGCCATTTTATAGAATTGTTTGTCAAATTTGACAAGTCTACATCATGAGATGGGAATAAATGTTTTCTTTTATAATCATCCACAAAGGAAGCAACAATGAAAAATTGAGAATCAATCTGCTCTTCATCGGCATTAGATTTGAGTAGAGAAAAAAGAGATTCTAGCCAACTCGAATGAATACCGTCAAGTTGGATCGATGAGATTATGACTGACCATGAGCGAGTTTTGGGAAGCATCTTCTTTTTGTGTTTGAATTGACATCACTAGAATCGACATGAAATATTAATTAGAAGTTAAAATGAATATATATTTTTGAATTTGTTATGACTTAGGTACAACATCAGATATTTTGTTCCTTTGTTTTTTGAAAAAAGCGAAAGCTTAGTTATTCCTCCTCTATAGGTTAAATTTGAGAAAGAGCCATAAGTAACGGGTGACATTTAAATTCAGGAGTGAGATTTAAACATGTGCAGTTTCCAAAAATTACATAATACAGTTTGGCTTTAGAGCATTTTAGATCTAATTTAATCCACCTACCATCAAAATGGAAATCAATGGAAACGAGCATCAAGAGTTAAGTAAAGGGGCATCTACGCAATAAGCGTGATTGAAGCTGGTGGTTAAAACTCATATAATATATAACTATATAAGGAATTTGGGTAATTTTTGTTACCTAATTTATGGTATATATACTACAGATCAAAATTACGTAGGATGAATGTAAAACATTCATTCACGATATTTTTTGAAGTGTGTAATCAGTGTGGACATAAAATGTGTTTTATAATTGTGTTTCATTTCCAACAAAATGAAAAAATACATTGGCAATTTAATTTAAAAAATAGTCTGGTGAAAAGGCAATCGAAAACTCAACAGTCACAATACTTTTAAAATATCTAAAAGATTAAGTCAATGATCCTAGATACACATCAATGCAAAGATATATCCTTGAGCTAACTATCAGAGCGGCTTTTATTCATAGAAAGAAAGCTCAATTTCAAGTACAATAACAATGTATCGAAGCCAAGATATTATTGTTTATGGTAAGTCCTTAACCTAATTTTACATAAAGCTAAAGCATCTAATGACAAAAGTTATATTTATAAGAAATTTAAGTAAAAGAAAGACTTCTATGCTACGAAAAAATATTATTGCAATCATACACTTTAGGGATTCTTATTATGGAGCATCAAAAAGAATTTCCGTCAACACAATTGTGGAAGGGCTATAAAATCTAATTACTTTCAATTGCATGGTTCTATTTTTATTCTATGCAAAACTTATGTTACAATCCAGATTCAGTGAGAAGAAGCCCCTGGCTTTCTTCTCACGGAACCGTTTATTATATGAAAAATCATGCTTTACCCTGTCTTTATCACTTCAACCAATTTTCCTACTTTAGAATTTGAGCTTTGATCTCACAAACACTATTGATAACTTTACTTTGCATCTAGACCCATATGTTCTTTTAATTGTCATTCCTCTAAGACTATCTTAAACTTAGGAGACGTGCTTATATCAGCATGTTTAAAGGATAAAAATGAATTTTCCTTCTCTTGAGAAACAATATCAACACACTTAAAAAGACACAAAAAATGCAGCGGGTAAAAATGGAATACGATTTTCATGTGTGGATGTCAATGGAATACATTCTTGAAATTAATTGCATTTTGCATGTGAAGTGCGCATTTTTTGCAAGATGTCATCAATAAAAGATTGAATTGATTGTTTAGTTTTTCCATTATTGTTCTACTGGTAATTAAAAGATAATTTGAAAAGACTTCTTTTCAGTCAGATAACCATTATGTGTTGTAAATTGGTTGATTCTGTTTGAATGATGTTATGTGTTCTTGTGAAAAATAATATTTCCTATGTGCCTGATTTTGATCAACCTAGCTCTATATTTTCTACCCAGAATGGCTCAGTAGAGAGTAGCCCAGCTATAGACATTGATTGCGGATTCGCATCTTTTTACTGTTGATACGTACTGATAGGATTTTGGGTAACTTTTGTAACCCAAATTCCGAAACTATATTTCAGTAAAAAAAAATAGTATTAGATTACGATGTAAGCTACGAGAAAACTATATTTTACAAAGGAAAATGGGTAAATATTATTACCCAAGTCCACGCAAACGTTGTACCAAAGTTACCCAAATTCCAACTAAATGATTATAATTAGCATGCATATATCGTCCCAAACTAAATGAATGCACATGTAAGACGTCGTATCTTGCCTTTTAGCACTCCTGGCTACCGTTTTCGTCCAACGCAACAAAATGATGTCGGAATCACAGCAGCAGTAGATGCAGTAATGTTACGACAGCTTCAAATAATCATACATGCAAGGTGTACCTATAACAATTAATTCATGTAGTAAGAGTTCAAAAATTTGTGAGACAATGTACAACTCTTTGTAAATGTGAAAAGATATCAAAATATTGAGGGCCACTTCACAATAATTTTTCTTAGTTCTTAATTTATTGTCCATGGTAAAAGTGCCTGAATCAAGTTTTGCACTCCCATCGAGATTTCATCAAGGTCAATATTGCTGCGCATGTGATCAGAAACTCAATTTCTGAAGTTCCAAGAATTTATATTGTAACAAGTAAATGTAGATAAGTGGCCAATACTATGATGGAATGTAAAAGGTTTTGATTCCCCAATCTGAGTCTATCTCACTGCTCTTTCATACATTTTGAACGGCTCGCATGAATAAAAGAAATAGAAATGGTGAATAAACATTTTACAGCTCATCTTGGTTAAGATAGGTGAAAGATCTACCTCCGTTCACTCTAAGTCTGTCTCTCATGTGAATGTACTTCTCATGTAATTCTGGTAATTCTTCCATGACGTCTGGCTGGCTGAAACCATGTTCAAAATGATCATGGTCAGTAATCCAATCAAGAAGGTCCAAGGGAGTAAACCATTCTCCAGTTCTATCATGTGTTTGATTCATGGCGTGGAAAATTGGATTGGGATCCGCCTTATTATAAAGCAACTTTTCAACACCTTCATAATTTGCATGCATGATAAACCATCCAATTGGTGGCATAGCTTCCTTTGAAAACGAAGAGACAGGCATTATAACAATTAGAACAAGAAGGCAAAATAGAAAAGAAAACTAAAATTCACGTACTGGCTCTAGGGTATTTTTTGCATTGACATCAGCTCCTTGATCGATAAGCCACAAAACCAAACGTAAATTATCGTTCTGGGCTGCCATTCTCAGGCATGTATCACCCCTGCGTCCGACTTTATGAACAAGTTCTAAAAAAAAGGCAACATGAATATGTTAGGGAAACGCACTGAAAGACAAGAAATTAATATTTAAACACCTACCAGGATCTTCCATAATTTGTCTTTTCACTTCGTCTGTTTCATTGTCGTGGCAAGCTCTGATGAGTGAATGCTTTTCAAATGCGCTAACTGCTCCTAGAAGAGCTGCTGCAAGAAGTAGGACATGGCTGGAGTAGTGTTTCATCATTGTTAAAAGTTGTGGTATCAAATGTATCCAATCACAAAATATAAAAGGATTCTGTGAATGTAGGAAAAGATTTTCACATGCGCAAAGTTTACCAAAGTGTACGTTCGATATGGATATATCTATTCGTATTTAGGTAAGATATCCTGGACGATAAGCGCATAAAGTTGTACGTAAAATGCATTATATTGAAATCACTCCATTTTTTAATAGGCTTATTTGTCTTAAGTGTTTAATTGACACATGTAAAATGTCAAGAAAATTCAAGTCAAATCAAACATATTTGAACTTCGTACATAAGCAGATGTACGTAGGATGTCTTGATTTTGTTGTACGTACTACGTACGCACTTGAACTTCGTACATCAGCAGATGTACGTAGGATGTCTTGATTTAGCAAGTTATGCCTTGAAAATGAAAAAAACATGTTTTGCTGAGACTGCCAATGTTTCTATTTTTGTCATCTACTTAAGGTTCACTTTGTGAACCATAGTAAACGAAAGAGTTATCAAAGTATATTTTCATAATTATAGCCGACATTGAGCAAGATATGCTCTTATCATAAATAAATTTGGAAAATTTGACAATGTATCATTGGATGACCCACTATTATTCTCTTTCCAACATTATGGTTGCAAAGAACATTCAAATTGTGAGCATCTCTCAAAAGAAAAGTATCTTTGCACCTTTTTGAATCAGAGAGCAAATTTATTGGAAGTAAGTGATCTAGATTTTATCCTTTGACCTTTCTGAAATATTGTTGTCCGAAACTTCATCTCATAATATGTAATGAATTTGCGAAAAAAAGTCATCCAGGGTTTCTTCCTTGCTCTGCCAATTCTTTTCTTGCATTTCTTCTTTTTTCTTTGACTCAGAATATATAAACGTATTTCATGCATCAAATAAATCATAATAAGAACAAAGAAAAAATGTAAATAGAAGAAATGAAAGCTGCCGGCTCTATGTTCAAATGTCCCAAGCACAACCAATCTTGGATTTTGCACTCCTCTTGGCCTATAAACGTCCAAAGTTTGTTTTTTAGTAAAAAGTATATATGTAGTTTTGTAACTGAAATTGCTAATATTCACTCACCAATAAATATTGTGCATATATGCATATATCTTCTCATTATCATAATTCCCATCGTTTTTCCAGCAATTTTCACAATCAGATCTGGAGGGCCAGAGGATTTTGCTTTTATCCTCTTCAGAAGCAATCCTGCCATCTCTGTTCAAAGATTCCTCAATCACTCTTACATTAATATCATTATGTACTTCCCACATCCACAAAGAAAGTTCCCTCCATTTGTACTGTAAAGAAGAATGATCATATGATAAACGATGGCAACTGTCGTGGATACATTCGTCATACATATCAAGAAAATGTAATTTACATTCAGCACATGCAGAAAAAAAATCGTCGACAAAGTTTCGAAGTATATCTGCAACTTTCTTGGTAGAAACTCGTTCAACAGCACCTTCACCCATGACAGACTTATGCTGTTCTGCTACACCAATACAGACTATATGAAAAAGTTTCCAAATACCACAAGCATATCCTACATTCTCCTTACCATGACTGCAGGCTCCTGACCATTTCTTTGGTATTAACTGTTCGTGACTATGAAGAATCATGTGGAATTCATGTGAGTCTACAATGACTGTGTCTAGGTTCTGTCGAATATCGTTAATTAAATTGTGCAATCTCCATCTCGATGGTAAAGCCCAATGAAGTAAATCGATCCATTCGTGAAATGTATCGAATTGACTATCTGTTAAGAATTTTTGTTGTTTTTGTATATCTAAGACGGTTTGTAGAGAATATACCAATGACTTTCCTGCATCTAAAAACACATCAGGTTCATGTATAGCATGTGATTGATCAGAAACATCTTTCTTTTTGGAATCTGGAATAGTTTCGCTTTCAGGCATATTGATATCACTTTCATGAGCTTTGCTATCAATGTATTTGCCATAGAGAGGTATGCCTATCACTTTAGCAACGTATTCTGACTCCAATTTGTTATCCACTGTACGTTCTAGGGTTTCGCTCTCTGTCATGCCGCTTCGAAATAAGAGTACATGTGGAACTCCTTCGACATCCCAATTTGCACAAAGTTGATCATGAACAGCGCAGGAAATCGTGTGAAATTCAACAAATGACTTTGTTGACCGATGTCGAATATCACGAGCTAGCTCAATGAATCGTGGTTTGAATTCTTGACATATTTTACTAGATGGGAGATAGAATTGGACAATCCGGGGCCAAGTTACGTCTAGCACAAAAGAAGGGTCGCTAGTGAGAGCATCTTCTCTGTCCACGTATTCTTCAACAGGGTGGGATGATGCTCCGGTGTATAAATACTGCTCTTGCTGATTCTGTTGAGGTTGATTTAACCTTTTCGAAGTCATTTTGAAAATGTCTTTTTCGTGATCTAAATTTCATTACGTAAAATACGAGCAATAGTCAACTTGTGAAATTTCACCAATTAATATAAATCATATCATTCATACAAACATTGTGTAAAAGTAATGTCATTTTCATTAAAAAGGTATTTCGATTTAATAGACTCAAATTCTTTCATTCCTTATAGAGTGTATTGTACATAAAAAGTTGTTGGAATATGAAATGAAAAGGATAAATTACTGGACACAATCATTCATCAGCAATATACAATAGGGTTGAAGCAATATCCTCCACATAGGCCTTTATTTTTCCCTGGTCCTCTTGGATCTTTTCTATCCGTTTGGTCAAAGCCATAATTTCCCGTTGCAGCCTTGGTCCGTCTTCATCCTTAAGAACAGATTCCTCACCATCTTCTTTTTCTTCATTTAGCACAAATATAGCATCACACAAAACAGCCACAAACAAGTTGTACACAATGAACCCAGATATAAGAACAAATATAACGATCGGGTATTTAGCCCAAGCCTCCTCTTCAATGATTTCTCGTGTTATTTCAATCCAATCAAGTGTAAGCATCTGAAATAAAGTAAAGAGGGACCTCCCAAGGGTCTCAAAATACGGCTCTTCCATTCCTTCTAGCAGTCCATCAAATAAGGAAGTAAACATAACTGCAAAAATATAGAGAAAGAGTACCAATAAAGCGAAAATCGCCCCCATACTTGGTAACACATTACCAATCGCAAGAACTAAATTCTTGAGCACTTTGATTCTAGTAATCAAACGCAGCGCTCGGAACACACGAAATGCTCGAATAACCTGGAAATTCTGAAACGCCCAAGAGAGAACAATGGTGGTAAAGTCAAAAACTAACCAGCCGTCCGAAAACATTGAGAATCCATGATAGCCGAATTGTAAGCACAACTCAACAGTGAAAATGATTAAGAAGACCTGGTCCGCTTGTGAGAACAATGATTGTCTATTTGGATTTTCTGTGACCCATGTATATGTACCAATTGCCATCATTAACGAGTTGACTATAATCAGAAAAAGGATAAGGTATTGGAAGAGACTATTTTCTACGATAGCCCCACAAAGCATTCGAAATAAATTCACAACCCCGACAATTCTTTGCAAAAAGGTTTTCTTTGGTGGTTCGAATTTCTTGGTGTCCTCTTGACTTTTCTCTTCCAAGAGAGGTCCATCCAAGTCCATTTCAAACATATCTATCTCGACTGCTGTAGTTGCCTGTAATAGTGTATTTTTTTTAGGAGAAGACATGATGCATTACATTACTAGAATTAGTATCCTTTCCTGCCCTTCACTGTAAGACTAATTTATAGTGAAATAGATTTGAATTCTAGTCTTTTAATTTACCTTAACCCCTTTTAAATACAATCATTATAATTGTCAGAGCTAAAAGAGTCAAGAGTTAGGTACCATGTTAGAACAAATTTAACCTTTCCCCT
>Ga0209092_10002761_pt1 | contig 15813 bp, 19 predicted proteins | sample FraStrMetagenome_FD_187446 | JGI IMG/M metagenome (GOLD analysis project Ga0209092, IMG submission 187446) | Marine eukaryotic phytoplankton communities from Arctic Ocean - Fram Strait ARC3M Metagenome (SPAdes) (version 2) | ecosystem: Environmental > Aquatic > Marine > Oceanic | place: Fram...
TCATTGGCGGTCAAAGTAATCAGTGTTCAACTACTTCTTGTGATCTCACATAAAGATAAATTGAAGGAAATATGTGGAGACTTTTTTTAACACTTTCGCAAATACATATACCAAGGAGGAGGTATTTATTCCTGAAACAGGTTCGGAGTTTGGAGAGCACACAGGGAAATGCTTCGTGATAAAAAAGGAGTATACGGATTCCATGCGCACCTAGAAGATACATTACGTGCATTTAGTTTCAGCATACTACCGGTAGGTATGATAATGATGTACGGACCTGACTAGACGAGTCGGCTATCATCAATCCGCTATAATAATGAAACTGTTCAAATAGTCGGATCACTAAACTCCATTAATAAAATGTACTACTTCTGTATAAGTGAACTAACCGATTACACAGTGGGATACATAATCATGATGCATTCCATCTTTGGTGCGCTTCCTTTTGAATTAAAACCATTATACGATATCCGAGTCCTTTGGACACCACGCTCAAGGATTATTCAAGTAGTAACGTCAATAACCTGAGATAGTAGAATTTAAATTTACAAACAACCGTAAAAGCTAAATCAGCAGTACGAATACCGTGCCTCGTACATGCACATAGCACATACAGCACATACCGGTAGCACCTATGCAAGCCCAATCCGCCGCGCTCATGCCGAGCTAATACGAACATTCAAACAAAGGCCAAATTGGTTACATATATATGCATGTACACATTACATGTACCTCACTGCCACGCCCGGAGACGTGTTGGCCATTCACCACGCGACGACAGTAAGGGATAACACTAACAATTGACGTACGGCGTATTCCAAACATCATTTTCTTACGTTGACATGTGAGTAAAAAGTCCACGAGCAACTTCGGCTTTATTATCATCATCATCATCATCATCATCATCATCTCTTATGTGTTAATTGCACATAGAATATCATTATTCACATACACAGCTCCATAGGAATGATTGAAGGTAGATACCAAACAACTCGCTAGGAACCCTTTTCATTTCAAAACACGAAAACATGACGGATCCACGACGACCGCTACCATCCTCCGTATTACAAGACTTGAGCGTTATCCTATTGATGCTTTCATTCTTTGTTCGAATGATGATGACTGTCCATGGATTTGTTCCATCGTCACAACGGCAACGACAATTTCATCCACATTCACAACTACATTCACAGATATTTTCCAATAATCGATTGTTGAGGTTACAATATTCGTATTATGATAATTATGAAGATGCAGCAGAGGAGGAAGATCGAAGGTTGGCCTATTATCAAGAACAAGAACGATGGGGAGGAGGAGGAGGAGGATACAATGATATGGCGGTACCTCCGCCTCCTCCTCCTCCTCCACCGCCGCCACGACGTCCGTTAAGTCGGATAGAACGGGAAGAAATGGAATTTAATGAGGCTCGTAGGGATGATATTTTAAGTAGACGGAATGATATTATTTCGGCGAGTTTGGGTGATGATGATCTATATTACGGTTCTACGAGAAAAGATTCTGATCGATATGGGGATTTTAATCGACAGAGCCAGGGGTATCGAAAATATCCTCGAAATTATAATAATCGTTATTCATATGATGTACAACCGCAGCCTTACCATTCTGAGCCTTATAGTCGTGGTGGTGTCAATGGTGATGGTCAAAGGGCGCGTGTAGGGGGCGAGTATGATATTCATCCATCCGTTATGGAAGATAGTATTCGACATGATGGTGATTACATTCTATCCTCTCTTAATCCTGAGGTTCCATTTCGGCCTATGCATTATAACCCTAGTAGTTATGAAAATAATGGTATGTATCGCGAAATGAGAAACGAACGTCGTGGGCATCGGGAAGCTAGGGTAAGGCCTGATGTTAGGAACATGCGCGAAGAATTAGTTGACGATGGATTAGCGCTTTGTGATGATGTAGAAGAATTGCTGGCCCAAATCGAGTTAAATAATTTAGAGGGCAGAAATTCGGTAAGTCTTTAGTGATGAATGTAGAGTCGTTGTGGTAGTGCTAAAACACTGATCTGTTTATCCGATAGGATGAATTGCTTTTGATGCTCGCAGAAGCACGCCAAGCAGTTGCATCTAGATTAAACTCGGTCAATGGTAAAAATCGTAGGCACAATTTTCGTCGAGAAGGTAGGAAGTCAAAGTCAGCAAACGATCTTCGCTTAGAGTATATGGCGAAAGTTGCCAGTGGGCTTGCTTCATATTCGATCGAAGGAGGTTCTGAACAGACTTGGTCATATGACTCGCCTGATGTAGATCGTGTCAGGATCGAACTTTCAACGGAGGGCTTGGAAATGGATGCAGAGGTAGAGTTACAACAAGGGGATGACAGCATACCTTACAAGACCCGAGTTTTTTCTGATGACGGAAAGCTTCGTCCATTCAGTACAGTCATCAACACCCCTCTTTATCCAAACAAGATATCTGTAGTAAATAAAAGTGAACAGGGGATTGCAGTCGATGTAATTGTCAGAGCTATACCACGTTACACAGTTGTTCGTCAGCTTTTGAGAACTAAAGCCAGAATAAGGTGAGCTCTTGAAGATAATTTTTGTTCTAAAGCTGTTCTCTATACTAAGAAGATACTTCCTTTTCAGAAAACCTTTTATGAGACGAGTGTTAAGAAGCAAGTTGTCTGAAGAACCTGTTGTGATCGTATCGAATGGTGAGAAAGGACATGACGAAGAACGTGTGTACCGGAATAAAGGGCAAAACAGAATTCGTATACCTACAAAAGATGAGAAAAATAATGCAATTACTGTCGATAAAGCCGACGACGGTGTATTGAAACGCTGGTGTGATATGAGCAATCGCTATATGTATACGGATATGAGTAAGGGCAAATGAAAATTTTGATAATAGAACCCTCAAGGGACATTTATTTGACTTTCTCTCTAGACCGGATTGATGCAGATTATTCAAAAAGGAACTGAAAGAGCCGAACAACCAATGACAATAGAGTGAAAGTTATCACTAAGCATACCAAATCGAACGCAGCTTAGTTGGATGAAAGCAGAGACATGAATTACACCTAAGGCTTTCTGCGTTATCATAAATCATATCTACTTATTTCGCAAGATGCAAGAAAAACGTTCCGCAGGATGTCATTAACATACTTAAAGACATGATTTTATTGCACTCAAACCCCGGGCATACCTCATTCAGACATCTCTCCGAACAACAAAATTAATTTTATCCTATTCCCTTCGCACACTATGAAAATTGATTACATCTTGTTCTTAACTATTCGCTTATGGGAGTGAACCAAAGTCTCTCTCGAAAAACAAATTGCTGATAGTCAAGGCTTGCTACAGCCATCAGCAATGCCTCTTTTTTGTCCTTTTCCTTTTTTGCCTGTCAAGGAAAACTATTAAACAAAAACGTAACTTCAACGAGCCTGAGTGCGTTTCTTGACGTACATGTACAATCACGAAACAAGTCCGATCTTCTCTGAAAAAGATTCGGATACGGTACTAAATTACATAAATATTGCCCAATCAAGTATCGCAATGCGAGATGAAGGAGAATATTCTAGGATGACGTCATGCGCATTCCTCTCTACCCGCATTATTGGCCATTGGCCAGTAGATCTGAAATCAATTTGCGATAAAACTGACGTACCTGACTTCCCCTCACTATGAGCTAACAGCTAAAACATACTAATTTCGAGCAAGCACGTCCTTATGATCCAGTAGGCTTTCACGTACGTCACTGAAAATAGCTCGGAGTGATATCGGTATGTTTGAAAAATCACTTTCTCACCGCACATCTTTGTTGAGAAAACAGGCCACGCATCTTGCAGCAAAAAGGTCTACATACATATCGATCTAAATCCTCAATCTCATTCACACTTCACCAACAACATACATCCAAACAACAATAATGAAGATCTCTGCTGCTTCTCTCTTTCTCCTCGCCACTGGCGCCTCTGCATTTACTCAGGCTCCTGGCTTCGTCAGGCCTTCGACCGCCGTGAACTCGTATTTGGATAACATGGGAAATTCTCCTGGTCTTCAGACAACGGTACGTACGTGTTGTCCCCAACACATCCGCTGAAATTAATTTTTTTTTAATTGATAACTCATTAATAAAACCTCTGTATTTTGAATTTGATGGTATTGTTTGCTGTCGATTATAAACCATTGTCGGCAATCTTTCCTGTATCATACCGAATCTTTCCATCAAACGATGTCACTTGCGTTACGGACGGATGGACGTATCTTTATTGAAAAAATTGATGTTTAATGTGTTTAGGAAGGAAGTCTTGCGAATACCCAGAGGGCGCTTGAGAACCGTCTTGCTGGTCTAGAGAAAGGAAAGGTTGAGCGTCGTAGTATGCAAGATCTTGACAGTATCGTTCTTATCCAGGGAGGATCTCTTAAGACTTGGTCTTATGCCTCCACCGCTGTTGATCGCGTTCAGGTTGTTTTGACCACCGAGGGACGTCCTCTTGATGCTGATGTTGAGCTTTGGCAGGGACCTGACAACACCCCTTGCAAGATGCGTGTTTACAGTGAGGATGGAAGTACCCGTCCATTCAACTGTGTTATTGAGACTCCCCGAGGACCCAACACTGTTGCCATTCGTAACATTGGACAGATTGAGTTCCCCCTTGGAGCTGAGATTACCGCTAACGACACAGAGGAACCTATTGCTGACTTCCGTGCCACTTCAATGACAGTACAGGGAGGAGCCCTCAGAACTTACCCATTCGACCCCTCTGTCGAGAGTGTTGAAATTACCCTAAAGACCGATGGACGTCCTCTTAATTCCCGTATTGAGTTGCTTCAGGGTCCTAACAACAACAAGCAGGTAATTGAGCTATACACTGAAGATGGTCTAGACCGTCCTTTCTTCTGTATCCTTGAGACCATGGGAAGCGGAAATGTTGTTCGTGTAGTGAACACTGCTCCTGTTGAGTTCCCCTTGACAGCTAGTGTACAGCCTCATATCATTGATGATACTATCAGTGGAACAGAGGCTGTTATTGGAGGTGACTCTGGATGGTAAACAGTCCTCACGGTCGCTCTACAAAGGAAGGCCGATTTTGTATGAACACATAACCTATCACGGGAAATGAACAGGTCGCGAATGTAAGCATTATGAAATGCCATATGTTGTTAAGAATATAAGGGAAAGTAGAAGTTTCATTGAAATGATTTGTACAAGCTAAAATCCAATTTGATGAAATATAATTTTCTCTCATATATACTATAGGACTTCACTTCTCTCCGATCAAATTGTACTCTTTACTGGCATCGTCATCTTATACTTCTAGGGATTCGTACGAAATTATTATCGCCTTCATTAAGTTCGAATTTGTTAGCTTGTTTTGGAGAGTCGGTGTCATTTTAATCAATAAATCTTCAAACAACAAAATTAGAAACATTCTCGCATGACCTTTCGCGTACCATGTCCTCAATTAGAAAGGTGAAGCAATATTCTTGGTGTACCTATAATGAAGTCTACATCCTCGGTCTGCGCTCGGGTTATCCGCCCACTATTTAACACCTCGGCCCTTCTCCGAAATAAACGAGATCGTTGAAATAAATTCAAAAGAACACTTGTCAAAACTCATTGGTCCTTACTTCAATACTTTTCGAACGACACCCCAATATCTAATTGGAACACTCCAAACCATATGTTACCAAACACGCACATCTCCATTCCGTTTAAGCTACAAAGTTTCAATCGAAAAACCCATATGACACATCTCACAAGTGCATCTTATTTAAAACCAACACGTTACGGTGCCCTGACATTCTTTCACCTATTGATCTAACGTAGTAGCCATTCAAAAATATTCCTATTCGTTTGACAAATATCCATTGACAACCATGAAGCCCACTCCTTCTCCTCTCCGTCACTCCACTCCACACCAAAAGCAGCTGCCACGCTCTACTATATGCATTCCATCTTTTTATGTGAAAAAGAAAGATATCAAAGTGTCCATTGACACAAAAATTCCGAATGCTGTGCGGAAATATGGCATATTGGCATCACATTTCGAGAAAGTAAGAAAAGAAGAAAAGAAATATGTGTGTTGACGGCATCCGTGTCACGAGAAATTGGAATAATTCGTCATATCGGGAACATCCAATCCTCGCACGAGTCATTCGAAAACTGCAATGACGTATTAACAAAGAACGAAAGTGCGAAATCGGAAGAGTAACCGTATATCTATATTCATACTTCTGCCATCCCTGATACTCGTACCTTACGTAGACCGTCGCATACGTACGCTATCTCTTACATCGATCCTTTGCATCCAGACTGGACGGTTTCCTTTTCTACACACGCATCGACCACAATTCCGTCAACCATAAACGAGAGCTCTGTTGCCAGTATCACTAAGAAGTTAATATGAAGATCTACGCCAGCCTCTTGCTCCTTGCCTCCCCCATTGCTGCTTTCGTAGCTCAGCCTTCCTTCACGGGTGTGTCGAAGACTGCCCTTAATGCCGAGGTAGGAGAAGTGAGTGTGATTGATTGACTTGATTGGGACCTTGAAGTGCGAGACGCAGACTTGAGGCGCGCAGAACAAAACCCGCATGTGGAATGCACACGTAGGTCACGGCACACATCATTGGATGGCATTATACCCAATAGACTACCTATACCTCTGTATTAAAAGCAATAGAAGATTTAGAGGGTGTAGAATTCAGAAGGAAAGAACGAACGGCACCTCCAAGGAGTTGGCTATCACTTTTGTCCGTCTGTCCGTAGGTTGCACGGGTTCATCCGTGTTTGCTTCGTGAATTTCTTGTCGATTGACTTTCAAAAAAAAATTCTCAACTTTTTTCTATCTTTCATTGAAACAGACTGCACTTGAGGATCGTCTTAGTCGTACCCAGAAGGCTCTTGAGAACCGTCTTGCTGCACTTGAGAAGGGTAAGGGAAACCCTTCCCTTGTTAGACAGGGAGAGGCTGGACAGATTCGTCGTAGTATCGATGAGTCCGATACCGTCCTTGTGCAGGGAGGATCTCTTAAGACTTGGTCTTATGCCTCTACCGCTGTTGATCGCGTTCAGGTTGTTTTGACTACCGAGGGACGTCCTCTTGATGCTGATGTTGAGCTTTGGCAGGGACCTGACAACACCCCTTGCAAGATGCGTGTTTACAGTGAGGATGGAAGTACCCGTCCTTTCAGCGCAGTGATTGAGACTCCCCGAGGACCCAACACTGTTGCCATTCGTAACATTGGACAGATTGAGTTCCCCCTCGCCGCTTACGTTATTGCCAATGATGTCGACGAGCCTATCTCTGACTTCCGTGCCACTTCAATGACAGTACAGGGAGGAGCCCTCAGAACGTACCCATTCGACCCCTCTGTGGAGAGTGTTGAAATTATGCTAAAGACCGATGGACGTCCTCTTAATGCCCGTATTGAGTTGCTTCAGGGTCCTAACAACAACAAGCAGGTAATTGAGCTATACACTGAAGATGGTCTAGACCGTCCTTTCTTCTGCATCATCGAGACCATGGGAAGCGGAAATGTTGTTCGTGTAGTAAACACTGCTCCTGTTGAGTTCCCCATGACAGCAAGTGTACAGCCTCATATTATTGATGACAATGTATCTCTCACTGACCCCGTAATTGGAGGTGACTCTGGTTGGTAAACGTAAAAAACAAATTTAAGACTCTGATCCGACAAGGATTACTTCTCGTGCGATCCTGATGACATGAACTAGGCGGCAACATGTCGCATCAAAGGAAATCTGTCATTTTTTCATGTATAAAGAGGATGTTAACTTATCGTATCGGTGTACATTGTACTGACTAACTACACTAAAACTGATTTCTAACTGCGCACGTATGCAACTTTTCTAGGCAATTGATAAATCTTCTTCTCAGTGAACATACACCTTTATGAGATTGTCCGTCATGAGCAGATGGATAAACGGCATTTGGTTGAAGAATCCGATAGCGACAAACTCCAAAACTAAGAGTCTATCGTGACAGTAACCTCTTAGAGATTTTTTCGGCAATGTTGAAACTCTAAAGAACATTTGCATAATTCCATACAAAAAGCATTTCTCACTGGAAATGTTGACACTAGTATAACGAAACGAAACGCAACGAAAACCACACCATACAAAAATCAAAAGGTATTCCTATACATGATTAACATACTACTTCTCTTCCGTATACCCTGATGATGATTTCACTGCAAGAGCGCCATTTAAATAAACATAATCACTTAACCGTTCGACCAACATTTATTCGTCCCTCAAAATAAAGTGCTCATTCGGTAAAAACACTGTAAAGGTAGGCACCAACTGGAATCAAAAACCCGTACACGAACAATAAGTCCTTTTTACCATCATTCAATGTTGCATTTGGCTCGTCCTCAACTGTCAGCGGTGTCGTCGTTGTAACCTCGATTACTGGCGGAACTTCTTCAACCACCTCCTTGGGGTTTGCGAAATCCCTATCCATATCCATCTCATCATCACTCTCCTCTGCAGCGACACAACAAGAGAACAAAGACTTCTTCTTCTTAAGTGTTAGGTTTAGGGTTTCCGTCATTGTCTTTCTATTCTAGAGTTTTGAAGGATAAATTTATAGAAGAAAGTTCAAGAAAACGAGAAGAGAAATGTGTCGAGATTAGAAAGGGACGACGGATTCGTGGATAGGATAAACTTCAAGGCACCGGACACGGGAGGGGGGGGGGCATCATGTATCGTGTGTGAGACGCGTACAAATTTTTTCTTTCCACTTTCTCTCTATTTTAATTACCCGGTATGCGAATCTTTGTCTAAGTTAGAAATAGGATACATGACCATGACCATACACGGATTGACCCATTACTTCGTACGAGTACACCTGAAAAAAGGATTGATAGCTTTCAGCGTGTGTGGTACAACTAACTACCGGTAGAATAGAAAGATAAAAACCTAAACGTAACCATGAGTGGTGCTATGCTAACACGAGAGCAGGAGAGCAACGCGGAAGTGCGCGCAGTGGACCAGCGGATGATTAACACATTTGGGCGTCTCAATGCCCGACTGTCCGAAGTTCGGGGAGAAAAGGATGGAATTGTTGTGAGTGGAGTGATGAAGGAGGATTAGTTTTTTTTGTGTAAAACCATTGCGAAAGAAGTTTAACCAAACATTTTTATCATTGGCATATTTAGAAACATTTGGAAGTGATGGATGATGCATCTACAGAACTTATGATGGCCACTGGAACTTCTAAGGTTCTACTTCAATTGGGAGATTGTTTTATGGAAGTTCCAGAGGACGAAGCTACGGAGCATACGGAGGAAGAGACGGAAAAGTTACAAGCGCGAGTTGATAGTTTATCGGTCGAAGAAAGCAATATTTTGAAGGAGCAAGCGAAACTCAAAGTAGTTCTTTACGGAAGATTTGGGAAAAGCATCAACCTTGAGGACTCATAGTAGTAGGTCTGAAAAAATGATACGGTATCCATTGGTACTGGCCATATGCGAAAATTTCAATTTTTTTCTTCCTATTTGTCCCACAGATCAGTTTGCAAATCGTAGGTCTACGTTTGACATATGATTTATAATTGTAGTTTACATTAGACGTCATCACGTTTCCTCTCTTTCCCTCTTGAAAGTAAATAGTACTTAGTTGATCTAGAATACTAATCTTTCGAGAACCCCATTTCACCTGCAAGCACGAGTCGGTAGTTTTTCGGATGGAAAAGGCAATATTTTTAAGGAACAAGCGAAACTCAAAGTTATTCTTCATGGAACAATTGGAAAAATCATGGGCTGAAGGAAAATGGTAGGGTATCTATTGGTACTGGTTAAGATTCCAATTTTTCTCCTTATTTTTCCCATAGATCAATTTGCAAGTCATGAGTATAATTTTGACATGCGATTCAATTTGTTGTCTAGAATAAACGTCATCACTGCGTTTCCTCTCTTTCCTTTGAGAAAGTAAATAGTATGTTGTTGATTTAGAATACTGATCTTTCAAGAAACCCATTTCAATACCTGTATTTTGTATTTGCATATATGAAATCCTAGCGTTGGTCCTAGTTCCCTATACATGGACACAGTTTACGATTTATAATATATTCGTTGTCAGAAGAGGACCTATATCAAATGAAGATGGACATTCATCTGAACGTTGAATTAAGTACACTCTTCTATTCATAAAAATTTAAACTTTAGTAACTCGGTCTTAGTTGTTATTATATACGCTTATTTTCATCTCTCTACATTCGTACGGTTATAAATTTATTTGATAAGCATCATATCATCATATCCTCTTCAATGATTTGCGTGATAAATACTTCAATACCGATATGCTCTTGCTCTTCCCAAAAACAACGTGCATGTAAAAATGAAAAATGTATCAATAAGATTTTTGCAGTACCGTATATGAATATTTTAGCTAATACAATGCTAATAAGCGAAGTTTTGCCGCACAACTGTGAAAAAAGAAAAAAGTTGGATGGAACTGTTGATAAGTTTGTTACCAACTCGGCGAACATCAGATGTTCGCCGAGTTGGTAACAAACTTATCAACAGGAACAAGGGAAAGAAAAAGTGATCCTTCTTTCTTCTTTCTCGTCAACTTAAACTTCATCTCACTCCAGAGTTTGGTACATGAATACTACTTTCATCGCTCCTACGAATAGAGAAGACGCTTACATATAGGTACTTAGTATTAGTGGTGTCTTCCCTGGTAAGAATGATGAAGCGATCGTTCGGCAGCAGCCATGGCCATGGCAGTCATTACACAATAATATTACTGCTCATCGCCGTATTTCTTGCAAGGTTGAGTTCGGCTTTTTCTGCGATAGTCGGTAATAACTTCCAAGAAAAATACCCTTACGTTAGAAAAAGGCTGTTGGGTGATAGTTCTACTGCCAGAAGGAGTGTCAATAGAAAAGAAGGTGATATCAGTTTTAATGTGAAACTGAATGACTTTTTCCGTGATCCTTTGCCAGAACAGGTGACGGAGAAGGTTGCTGTAAGCTCGACTGCGGCAAACGATGCAAATAATGTTGTTTCGACTATAATTTCTCCCCCTGGATCGCCTGGTGTTCCTCGTCCGCTTTCGACGGTAATTATTGCTAGCATTCCAACTGGATTAGTGTGGTATGGTTATTACAAGTTTTGTATCGAGGAGGAGTTGTTTGATGTAGAGATAAAGGCTGGGAAAGAACCTAAAGGATATGGCGGTTATGGAACGTTGGGGCCGTTTACATATGGACTATTGCTTGGGCCACTTGCAGAGATACTAAATCTGCCAGGAGGTGCGTAATTGTTCTTGATTGGTATGAAGTTGACTTCATATGTATCATAGAATGTCATAAATCTGTTATACGTATTGAAATCTATTGACAGGTTTAAATTGGTCTGGAGTTGGTATAGCCTTCATCTATTATACGCAGTTCTTGCTCTATGAGCGCGTTAACTTGCTTTACGAAGAAGAAGGCTTGGAACCGCCACTTACGGTGTGGTGGTGTTGGCCGATTTTCTTTCCCTTTAATCTAATTGTTGGCCTTCGGCAAGTACATTTTCTTAGCGAATATTTCTATTTAAAACAAGGTAATCAACCGACAACTGACCCAGTATCGGATTTTTTCCCGTTTATATCAAGCAAAAATTTTACTTGGCAAGATTTCGTCAAAAAGCCCAGTCTTTGGTGTTCACTGCTGAAGGATAAGGAAGACATAGCTGAAGAAGATTTGCCAATGTTTCTTCAGAAATTAATGGCTTTTCTTTAAAGGATTGAAAGCGTAACAAAATTAATATCCCACCATTGTAGCTCAGAACATTATATTCTTATTCCTTTATTTTATCTTATTTTAACACAATATTGCGTACAATATCTTTATCAAAGATACATTCCTTGAACATCGTATAGTTAGCGATAGCCTTTTTTATTTCCCGTGCTGTCGTTAGACGAACTGGTTCGTTACCTTGTTTTATTATGATTGTTTCTGGAATCTCTTTGTCGTGATTTGAAGTCGGCAGTCGTTGGTTAGTTGTTTCTTTTGGGTCTTTCGTGTACGAAATACTATTCAAATACGGGGCGACGTCCCTTGTGATTTCTTTATCCAATATGCGGGAACTCGTCCCTTCACACCGAGAATGATTTTTCCTTCCTGTGCTATTTTTCTTGGGTGCGATTTTACTGTTTACGCCTCCGTAATTTGATGTCAAATTCTTACTTTATTCATAAATTTATTTCAACAAATCGCTGAGTCTGTTGAACTACATAATATTTTGATTCGAAATATGATCGTGAACTTACTTATTGATTCTGGTCTTAAATAAACGGTTTTCTTGCTTGATTCTGTTCTGTTCTTTTTGACGAGCAAATTTATTCAAGCTTGTCTTATTGTGATTCGCTTCTCCCTTAAGGAGCGGGCGCGAAGGGTCTGCCAATTTGGTTGACTTTCTGACATTCCTAACGATTGCATTTAACTTTTCACGTAGTTTTCTATTTCCAAAAGCTATCTCACGCTTCTCATTCTTCTTAATCAGTAGTTGCTTCGACCTGGAATGTCCTAAACCTAATGTAGTCGGTGCATTTGAATCCACGAGTGGTTTCGAATCCAAAATCCTCTTTAAATGTAAATTTCGAGACCTTCGATCACGTCGCTTAGACAGGATATCGTCACAATGACCCCATGGAGCTGCTCTCATGTGAATAGTGAAAGAAATAATTTCATGCTGGGTTAGTTTTCGATAAAGTATATACTCTGCTTCTTTTCTATTGTACATAAATAAGGAAGAGTCTTGGCATTCTATCAAGACCAGAAAGTACTCTAATGCAAACGATAGCAACCTCGTGGGTCTTTTATTACTTCTATTAACGAAATTTTTTATTTTATTTTGATGGATCAACATTTTCATCATCCTCGCCAACTTCAGGGACTGGATCCTGTAGATAGCATGATACAAATCATAGCACGAGTAAGCACATCGCATTTACATGAAAAACCTTTATAAGACTAAAAATGAATTGTTAATTAACTGACGTACCTTCATATCAATATATGATTTGTCAAAGAAGTGAAGTCTGATATATCCGTCCTCTGCACCGCTTGCATAGTTGAGCCCATTCGGATTGATGTCTAAAGCATTGATGGGACCAAAATGTCCTTTAACTGTGCCAAATTCCTCTTCATATACCAAATGGAAAAAGCGAGTTTCGAATTTACCGACCTTTCCTGATGTCGTTGTAACACTCATGGCCTCCTGACCACCACCAAGAAGAATGTGCTCCTTTGTTGGACTAATAACCGCATCATTAACTGGCCTATCTGTTTGGTATGTCTTCAAATGCTCCAGATTTACAACATCATATAACTTCGCAGTGAAATCTGAGCTTGACGTAATGAAAAGCGTCTTATTTCGGTTGAACGAAACACGATTTATTTTCTTTTCATGAGTTTGAATTTCTTCCATTTCCTCTCCTGTCTCTGGATCGTACAATCGAATGCATCCATTATCAAATGTTACAAATATTGCCTCGTTCAAATTAAGCCACACTACATTGGTCGCGTTTACCCTTTGACCTTTATTGTTTTTAGGTAATTCAATCTCAAGTACCGGTTCTTCTGACCAGTCCTCCGGATCCTCATTCTTGGGAACACGGAACACACTAACATACCCAGGATGATCCACAAATGGATCCGAAATAGTGGCAAACATTTGACCACCTTCTGCCCATGCAACACCACGAACAGGCCCATTGTGCGTATAGTCCTTTACAATCGTACCATCACAACAATTCCACAACTTAACTGTGGTATCCGCTGAGGCAGTTAAAACATAAGTCGATGTCTTGTCACAATCCAAATCCCAAATGGTACCTTTATGTCCCTCGTAAGTTCCAAGTCGAGCACCAGTATCCGCTCTCCATACGCTCGGTACATGATCCTTACTGGCAGTAAAGAGAAGATCCCCGTCACGATTGTACTTGACTACGGTAATAGAACGTTCGTGTCCTTTCAATAGAATCGGTCTCTAGAGAAAAAAATAAAATAGAAAAAATGTGTTTCGTAAGTAACTTCGTTTAATAAATTAGCCAGAGTTCAAACATCCACCCAACATCCAAAGAATTCCATTTGCAAGTATATTCATTTCATTCGATACCCTGAAATTTCACTAGAACAGATATATGGTATGGATGGGAAACTTATATTGAAATATTTATTGACTGCAGTGAGGTGGGTTAGGGGTGGTGTTGGTGCGGAACGTACCATGGTTTTCCTTTTCAAGTTTGTGCGGTCAACGAGGGCTCGAGCTCAGGAGATGAGACGAAGTTGGAGAATGCTAATGCGAACGTTTGACGTCATGACAGAACATTTTCAGATGTTTTCTTCCACCGATGCCCGATGATGATGGTGGACCAAAAAATTAATCTCAATCAACGTACGTAGAGGGAATATTGATAACGATAACCACTGACAGTATTTCAAAAAGTTTGTACTATTTGTTCCATCAGCCCTAATCTATTCCATATTCAATAATAATACTAACAGAGATACAAAAGGAATGATGACTAAATATACATCATCTTTTCTTCTATTGCTTTATTCTATAATATTATTATATAGTAGTTGTTGTTGTTTTGTCGTTCATGGCTTTAGTCATCATCATGATGCGTCATCGCCGGTCCAGTCAAACTATGATCGTGCGAGAAGAATAGAAAAGTTGTTTTCAAGTGGGTATAGGAAAGGTTTCAATGAAGATTCTTCGACATTGCTCAACGTTCGAGGAGGAAAAGAAGATGAATTGCCTATTACGACTAAGAAAGATTTCAATGCTGCATATATAAGGCTGATTGAGAAATATCCTGTGAGAACAAAAAGTATTACTGCTGGAATGATAACGGCACTTGGTGATTTAATTGCGCAAATTATTGAGTGCACAGTCGCCGGTGCTTCAATCGCGTTTGACTTTCGGCGCTTGTTGGGTTTTACGATTGCCGCAACAATATATGTCGGTCCTTTTGTTCACTACATCTACGAGTTGCTTTGGTTCTTTGGGCGTCGGATGGAGGCGAAGAGAATAAAGAAAATTTGGCGGACAATAGCTCAAGTTCTTTTTGATCAGACGATAGGAGTTTGGCTGTTTTTCCCGTCGTATTTTTATGTTCATGCAGTTGTGGAGGGAGCAATTCTAGGCCGTGTTCCGACAAAGCCAGACGTTAATACAAAAGTACTTTACAAGGTGATAGTGTCAAATTACAAAGTTTGGCCCCTTGCAAATTTTCTAAACTTTACCTTCGTTCCAGAAAATCTTCGAGTATTGGTCTCAAATATTGTCTCAATTCTTTGGAATGCCTACCTTTGTACGCAGATGGCGGGTTAAATAAAGCACCTTTTTGAGACGTAAATGTTTCTTCATTGGCTACTTGAATAAATAGTACCCTTCATTTCTCAATGCAGCTATGATACACAATAACGACAAGGCCTAACATGTATGCAGATGCTGTATGAAACTCTGCCATCAAATCGTTTCGACCTTTCTACCTTACAGCAAAGACTGTATCATTAACCCTTTTCTATCCGGTGTAGCAATTTGGTCAAATTTTATATCTTCACTTCCAGAAACTTAATTTTAACCATTCCAAGTACCCCATAACCCTTATAATGGTGTTTGAGATGTATCTACAAATTTTTAATGAATATAATTGAATAGAAGTTGAGATATTTTGGAATAACCAACATTTAGCTCTACGTATTTTTCTACGAGAAAATTAGGTCAAATAGGTTATGTTTGTTGGAGTGATAAACTATCATCTAAGACCTGGGTCGACTCGTCATATAAAAATTTAATGCTTTGTCTTTGTTGG
>Ga0209092_10002762_pt1 | contig 15807 bp, 20 predicted proteins | sample FraStrMetagenome_FD_187446 | JGI IMG/M metagenome (GOLD analysis project Ga0209092, IMG submission 187446) | Marine eukaryotic phytoplankton communities from Arctic Ocean - Fram Strait ARC3M Metagenome (SPAdes) (version 2) | ecosystem: Environmental > Aquatic > Marine > Oceanic | place: Fram...
TAAGGGTATCGTTTAGCGTCGATTGTATCCTGTCACGGAACTTATCCGAAAAAAAGTTTAATTGAGAGTATGTTGATTGTCATAGAGTTACGGGAGTCCCCGAAAGAAATATGGCTTATCTGGAAAAAAAAGCTCGTAGGGGTTTGGGAAGTATGCTTTATTGTTTCTATCGCAAGCAAATCAGCAAAGCGAAACTAAGCACTAATCAAATACATTATGAACTTCCCTGAACTTAAAACTGGTTACGCCTCATGCAATTCATGGGTATGCACTCACCCAATAAGCAAACACTCTGTTGAGACTTTCAAACGCTCTAAGGCACTAGAGGCGCATTCTAAGGGGTGGCACGTCGTCACCGCTTATGATCACTTAGTCGCCCTTAATAATAAGCTTAACAATAAATAAACTAACTAACCAAATACACAAAAAACATGAAAAACACACTATCCACACTCGAAGCAGTAAACGAATTAGGCAAATACGATTGCTTTGACTCATTCACTTACGAAGGCACTAAAACCCTTGTCGAATTTATCGAATCAATTGAAGATGATTGCGGCACGGAAATAGAATTAGATGCTGTCAGCCTTGCTAGTGAGTATGCCGAATATGAAAGCTTTATTGATTATGCCGACGACAGCTTTATGAGTTGGCAAGAAGAGTTCGGCATTGATTACGAAAACCCTATGACTGGTGAAACTGACACGCAATCGACCTTTGATTGTGACGGTAACATTCACGAAACTGTCTTGCGTAATATAGAGGAATATATTCGCGACAATGGCACGTTGCTAGAGTTTGACGGTGGCATCATAGTTTCTAAATAATAACCAGCAAAGCAATACAATATGAAAGAATACATTATTTGGGGAATATCATCTAACGACATAAGCGAAACGATCCTAGTTAGCGAGAAAGCAAACATTAAAACCATGCAACACGCTAACGATACCGTTCAACTGCTAACTAATAAGCACGGTTGCAAGGCGTGCCGCGTGCAAGTCATTGACTTTAGCGAGCCTCTCGCATGGGATAGCCGTGCAATGGTAAATCTTTAAATCCTAGCACATAACCACTTGCCCGCCTTCTCTATTGAGTCGCGCGGGTTTTGGGGTAGACGGACACTCCATCTAATAAACAAGAACCAATAAAAATCATGAACAATACATCTATGAACAATACATACACAAAAGACGAAGACACCATGGTCTTAGCATGGACTTCACTGGACATCATTGAACACGCTCGAGACGGAATGGACATTGAATTAACAATTGAGCAGGCAAGACAGGTATTGCGAAAGCTGGAAGACACCTATGACTCGGAGTTCGGCATCAATTGGCACTCGATCACTTGCGCCATTGAGGACATCACAGGCAACTAACAAGAACCAACCAATACAAATCATGAACACAAAAATCAAAGTATATACCATTGAATGGAACTGGTCTGTAGACCCATACGACGAGCCAAGTTTTACGAGAGTATCCGTAGGTTCTGACCCGTATGAAGTTTGGGGCGATAACCCCGACGAGTGGACAGAAAATCAAACGGGATGGGATCAGACCATCTGGCATTTCTTCGAGGATATGGAAGAACTAAAATCCTACTGCGCAAATGACGGCAAGGGCGAGTGGTATATCACGTCCTACGAGTTCGACCACGATAACGATCTAGCCGACATAAACTAACCAACATAAACGATACCATGCAAACAATCACCGAAATCATAGCCGACCTGTCCATCGACATAGCTTGCTTGCTCGACGAGCCAAGCGAAGTAACGGAGCAGGACTTAATCAAAATGCAGGACTTAATTACCAAGCTAGATAACCAATAAACGATACTATGAAAACAAACAAACCAACTAAGCTAGTTAAAACAGACGAGCAAGAGGAGAATGCGTTTATCGTATTCTGGAGCATCATCATCGCAGGCATACTGCTATCGGTATCCATCATTATGCACTATCTATAGCCATGAATAAAATAATAACACAACTAGAAGTAGAAGTGCAGAATGCACTCAACGAACCCGAGCCTCACGATTACTACGAGAGACTCGAAAGGATTCAATCCTTAGTGAAGAAGCTAAGGTAAATTACACGGCTCGCACCTTCACCGGTGCGGGCTTTTTTGGTAGACAAAGCTATTAATTTTATTAGCATCAAAACGAGACTGCGAAAACGAGACTGCGCGGCAAAACAACTAACAACATGGACACAGAAGAATACCTAAAAACCATTGAGGAAAAAGCAGATGTAATGCGAAGGTGCATGCTCATCCGAAACAAGTTCGAGAGATGGAACGAAGATTTTGTTCCTCTTGATGACATGAGCATTGATCAACTATGTAACTACTATACGTCCACACAAGAAATACTCGATAACAACTAACAACAACTAACAACAACTAAACATGTATAACGAACCCGCAAAATCTGCGCTGGCTTTTTGCCAGTCCATGACAGAAAAATATCACGAACTCCTCAAGACGGGAGACATAACCGATGCCGTCGAACGCAGACCTAACCGACAGAAAATCTGTGTTGATCCAGAGGCTGAAGCTAACTGGCTAACGCTAGTAATAAAGCGAGTCGAAGGTGAGGGCATGAGTTGGAACAAAGCGGCTAGAGGAACTCCGTGGGAAGATAGACCTGAGTCCCTACGTCACCTTGCAGTTCGTCGTGGCATCTACAGCACGAAGATGCTGAAGGCTAAAAAGGACGAGGTTACCCAAAGGGTAAACGATGAAGCGAAACGGATCAACAAGCTAGCCCGCAGTAGTCACATGAATCTTAAGGACGCTTTAGAGGATAGCACGATCAACGAAAATCAATACTATGCCGCCAAGGGAAGGTTGAATTTACCTCATATAGTCAATCGTTCAAAGTAGTTAAATCTCTTTGTCCTTCATTGACTTACATAACTTCTACTTGACAGGAAAGCTAGGGTATGCCTATATGGAATCAGATGTAAGTTATGGTAATTAGATACTCTAACATAGCACTAGAATGATCCAACATATTACTCGAATATTACTGCACACTTTTTAAGTAAAGCTGTGCCTACAAAAAACCAACCGACTAAACATATGAAAATAAAAATACACACCTATCCAGATGGACCCGCTGTGGGTCTGCCTAAAGATGAAATCGTATCCACAATGGGACTACGGGGGCGATTCTCCGATGCTCGTATTGGACAACTTGAAGCTGGGGATCAGTATATTATGCCGATCCAGACAACGCTTGAACCTCGCAGTGACACTCAACTACTTGGGCTAATGGCGCAGAGACACCTTCGGACTTGCTACGTGGACAACATAGTAGAACAAAAAGGAAAGACTCTAATAATTATGACCTCCGACGGTGGAACCCTTTGGGAGGAAGCATATGATACTAATCAATACTCTGACCTCGACGCTCTTCGCGATGGACTCAACTTCATCCTTGACCAAGAGGAACTATGAGCCACTTCTATAACTGCCAGAACCCATCAGAGCCTCAGTTCGAGGCCGAGGTGGGGACTCCTGCACAGGCTCGTAAAGCTGGAGCAGACGTTTACCCTTCAGTCACTACCGTGCTGGGCATAGCTAAGGATCCATTCCTTGACGAAGTTTATAAGCCAAGGATGATTACTGACCTAGCCAGAGAGCATCCGAATCGGAGTTGGTCCGACCTTGCTGAAATGGTTTATGGAACGAGACCGCACCCAAAGGATGGAGAGTTAATCCCGTCGCATGAGTTCGGAACATCTGTTCACGGAACCATAGAGCGTATGATTAATCATCACGTTCTGGGCATTGATGAGCATCCCGGTCAATCATGCTGGGACAAGTGGGCCATGCCGTTTCTTAATTGGATTGATGACAACAATGTTCAGGCATTGGGCTGTGAAAAGATAGTCAGTCACGGCGGAATCAAAATCGCTGGCTCCGTTGATTTCATCGGAATCAAGGACTCCAGAATCTTCCTCGCTGATTACAAGTGCAGGGTGAATACTAAAGGTAAAGCTAAACGATACCAGAAGGACTGCTGTCAGCTAGCTATTGAGGCTTACATGCTGATGCACCTACAGAAGTTACCTTACCTGCCAAAGATTCGATCCATCATAGTGGACTGCGAGACAGCAGAACATATGCACTACGAGTGGACGGACGAAGAGAGCCAGTGGGGTATCCGTGTAGCCAAAGCCGCGGCTAGCCTGTTCTGGATGTTAAGAATGCAACCCATCGTAAAACAATAATCATGAGCAAAGAAACTAATCCAAAGGATGCTTGTGGAATTAAAAAGGTTCCGATCTCAGGTATGCCAGTAAACGTATTGCTTGAGGCTGGCCTAGTGAAACTTCATGGGGACCTGAAGTATGGTAGGTTCAACTGGAGGGAAATGGGAGTTCGTGGCTCCGTGTATTACGATGCCGCGTTCCGACACATAGCCGCATGGTATGAAGGAGAGGATAATGACCCTGACTCAGGTGTGCATCATATATCTCACGCCATTACTGGACTTATAGTCCTTAGGGACTCAATCATGAGGGGTAACTGGACGGACGATAGACCTGCTCCAACTCCAAATATTATAAAAGAACTCAATGAAAGGGCTGTCGAAATAATAGACAATGTTCATACAAAAATGGAACCACGGAATGATAGAGATTAACTTAACTGATGACGAAGTCATGATGTGCCAGCACATCGGACACCTACGGTCGGTGCTGTCCAGAGGCAACAATATTAAGGATAGAAAGCAGTCCAACATGGCTGGTCTTGATATAGATGCCCAAGGTGTTACCGCTGAGTATGCAGTAGCAAAGCACTTGAATGTATTCTTTGACCTCGGCCTCAGCCCACGAGCTGGGTCAGCCGATGGAGTAATGAAAGGTCACTCCTATGATGTCAAAAGCACTCACCACGCATTTGGAAAGTTACTGGCAACCCTCAAGGACAACCCCGATGTGGACATGTATATCATGTGCCTTACGCCGGATCGTTGGACAGTAAAGATGGTTGGCTGGTGCTGGAAGAAGGAACTAATAAACAAAAAGAACATAAAGGATCTAGGTTACGGAAAAGGTTATGCACTTGAGCAGAGCCAACTCCGTCCCTTCAAACAATAACCCGTGAATAAATACATATGAAAACATCAGATAAAATACGAAACATGATCGATACTCAAATCCGTGAGAACATAAGTTCCGCATGGGAAAATGAGAACATCGCAGGCCCGGACTACGGTGAGTTACTAGACATACTGATTGAGGTCAGTAAACTAGAAGCGATAAATCAAGCACTTAATGAGATATAATTATGAGCATATCAAACATAGAAAGTAACGTCGAACGCATACAGACTAGGATCGACATGATCCGACAGGAGTCCCGCACCCTATCCTTTCGGATGGAGAGAATGCTTGAGCAGCGTAAGCAACTGACCCAAGAAAAGAATACACTCAAGGACTTACTGAAAGAACTCAGCGCAAATGTATCTGCCTCAAAATAAACTCAAGGACTGGAGGGTTAAACATCAACCCAAAGCCTGCCCTCTTTTACTACGCAAAACTTCGGACTGGGTTGTGGATCATTGCCACAAATCCGGAATGGTCCGAGGCGTAGTATCGAGGGTTGGTAACTCCTTGTTAGGTAAGATAGAGAACTTTGCTTACCGCAGATGCCAGGTGAGCCAAAGCCATTTACCCGCCGTGCTTAGAGCAATAGCGGACTACGTGGAGCAGGAGCAACTGGATGTATTGCACCCCGTTGGACTGACTCAACTTTCAAAAAGATTTAAATCCTTGACATCCGAAAAACAGAAGGCCACTTTAGTAGATCTAGGGGCGAAACGAAAACAAATCATGGAATGTTCTAATGCCTCGGAACGAACCAAATTATTCCGTGAACTAACTAAACATAAACATGGATAAATTGAATATACATTCAAAACTCAAAGGGATTCAGTCATCCCTCAAAGCTCCCAAAGGGCAGACTAATAAGTTCGGCGGGTACGCTTACCGCTCCGCCGAGGACATACTAACAGCTGTCAAACCTCTGCTCGCTGAGTGGAACTGCACACTTGTTATCACTGACGACATGGTCGAAGTGGGTGGGCGTGTATACGTCAAAGCCACAACCGTGCTAGCAGATACTGAAGGCGAATACACAATACAAGTAAGTGGATTTGCTAGAGAAGCAGAGACTCGCAAGGGGATGGATGACTCACAGATTACCGGGTCAGCTAGTTCCTACGCTCGCAAGTATGCACTCAATGGACTCTTTGCTATCGACGATACAAAGGACGCTGATGCTACTAACAATCACGGCAAGAAGCCAACAACACAAACCAAGAAGATAAGCCAGCCAGCTAACGCTGAATCGGACTTTGAATTCTAATACCAACCATAATACAATGCCCAAATACAACAACGAAAACACTGGGGTGCTATTCCCCGAAAGCAAACGTGAGTCGGACTCATCTCCTCACGCCACAGGAACACTCGAAGTCACTGCACCAGGTAAATACCGTGCGGCGGCTTGGAAGAACCAGAGCCAATCCGGTCCTGTTATGAACATCCGTTTGACTCGTCTCGACGAGGACAAACAGCCTGAGCAATACCGCAGAAGCGGAATCCCAAATCAGCCCACAGCGGCTCCTTCCGCCGCCCCAGCGGGAGACGATCCCTTCTAGGGATCACTTGATTATCAGGGGGGAGAGGGTCATGCCTCTCCCCTTTTTATTCTTTACTTAGTTACATGAACCAACAAAAACAAAAATATAAATATGAGATACACCTATATGCTCAACATGGACAACGAGAAGGCGGAGTCCTGTCACGTTGTTGTTAAGTTCCGGACCGATGCGTCTGGAACATTCGATGGATTCACTTCCATTTATTCCGATAAACCACTTTACTCAGAGGACCTAGCTTACCTAGAAGAATGGGTAATGCAGGGTAAGGACCAATGGAACCCGATGGGAACCTTTAGTCACACTAACCGTGAGCGTATGTAGCTTTACTAATTGAACCAATAACAAAACAAAAACCATGAACGAATTACTACAAGGATACATTGACGCGGGTGAACCGCTACTAAAGATGGACGGCTTTGATGACTGCATTGCAGGGGTCGTAGAAAGAATGGGGCAGGACCCCATCATATGTTATGACAAGGCCAAGGTCATTGACCAGATGATAGCCGATGGCATGGATCAAGAGGAGGCTGTCGAATACTTTGAGTTCAACCAAATAGGCTCATGGGTTGGCGACCGCACACCTTGCTTTCTGACATCACAAGTATCATGAAAGAATTAGAAACAAGCTTACTGGGTACAATCCTCAAGGCAGAGATGAACGATGGGTGCAACGCCCTACTGAATGAAGCAAAGGAGTCCGGCATAAACGCTGACTTCTTTACGGCTCACGACACTCGCTCGATGTGGGAGGCTATGTGCAAGCTGGACTCCAAGGGAGTTATCCTTGGCACGATGTCCCTGTTCACGGATATGTCCAAGGGTCAGCACGGCCTTGATGCTAACTCAGTCTGGGCTACGCATGACAAAGGTCTAAGCGAGTTGCACTTCAAGGGATTAACGGATGACATGGTGGAGTCCCACAGGACACGGAACCTCTCCCGTCTATCGCTGGTTATCAAGGACGGCTTACAGGAGGGTAAGGACTCCGAAGAGATCCTTACTACTATACAGGGTCAGTGCGATTCCATATCCTCGTTGACTCCTACTAGGGATAATCTACAAACCATTGTTGATCAAACATTTGAGGACGTTACAGGTAAGGTAGATTTTTCTAAATACCTACGGACTGGCATCCAATCCATTGATGATGTCCTCTACAGGGGTGGCTACGGATCAGGTCAGCTGTGCGTCCTAGCTTCACGGCCAGGGTGCGGCAAGACCGCATACGCCTTGAACTTCTTGAGCAACACCTGCACATCAGGCAACGGTATGTTACTCTTCAACCTTGAGATGGGTGCGAATCAGATAATGAAACGTATATTCAGCATCAAGTCAGGACTCCATATGCGTAGGTTTGAGGACGGGCTAGCTCCGGCGGACAAGATGCAGGCACTGAGGAAGACTACAGAAACCGTGAAGGGTTGGAACTGCTGGATCCGTGACAACGTATATCGACTGGACCACATACTAGCAACAGCTAGGGGTATGCACAGAAAGCATAAGGTAAATGGAATCATTATTGATTACTGCCAGCTGATAAAGCCCATGTCCAAGAACATATCCAGAGAGCAACAGGTCGCAGAGATCAGCCGCGAGTTAAAGCTACTCGCCAAGGACTTAGATATCCCCGTCCTGTTACTCGCTCAGGTTAACCGTGAATCCGAAAAGGATGACCGATCGCCCATCATGTCCGACCTCCGTGAGAGTGGAGCCTTGGAGCAGGATGCTGACAGTATTATATTTCTGTGGCAGACATTATCAGAGAGGGAGCAGAAGATGGACTACGTTCGCTGGACCCTAGCCAAGCAGAGGGAGGGCATGGGATATACCCAAGGCCGTATACTCTTTAACAAAGGCACTCAGAAGATGGAGGATCACTCACAGTTCATTTGATATGAAGCCCCACCAGAAGCGGACAGCGCGTTACCAGAAAATCATTGAGGATTTTTTCGGTGGCTATGTCTGCGGTGAGTGCGGGTTCACGGGTAAGGCAGTTCAATTTGATTGCCATCACCTGCCTGGATACGAGAAGACGAGAATCATTAGGGACTTCGCTCGGTCAGGAACCCGTGAGGAGTTCATCGAGGAGCTAGAGAAGTGCGAACTTCTCTGTGCAAATTGCCACAGGCTGGAGCATTCCTCTTGACAGAAAACATAGGACACCTATGTTATAATTATTCTACCACACAAATGGTTCGTGTGTTAGTTGGTTCATATAGTAATACAAGGTAAGCCGAAGGAGTAATCCCAGGCGAAGCGAGGTTTTCATGGACCACGCTTTTGTTCAGTCCTTGGAGGGGCTGTTCCGTGATACATATCCGGAGCAGCCCTTTTTACTTTAAGTAATTCGACCGAAGAGTTATGGCCTCAAGAACATCTCTCTTGCTGGGATCTTTTTTGAGATACTTCATAAGGACTGCTTTATTTTTATCAGCACCTATTCGCAGCAGGAAGTCAACTTTCGGTTGAATGTCCAAGCTAATTACTAATTTATCTATCTCAGAGATGTTGAGTGCCTGTGTCTTTAACTCCCTCTTGTGGTAGTTACGAAGTTTCATCTTGTCCGGGTTGTCATCAGGCAACGCTAGGATTGCCTTTTCCTTATCTCCCTCAAGATTGTCGTACTTCTCAGAAGTGCTTTCCTTCATGGATCGAGACATATCCGTGTAGTTCCCTGAAAGAATATCTAATACGTCCAGGCTGGATAAACCACCTTCCTTCATGAGGCCAATCTTTTCATCCAAGGAATATTTGAGCAGCTCTACACCCATGTTTTTATAATGAATTCTAGCTTGGTCCAGCCTATTGCTACGGGCTGTATTCATTTCATTGTATGTGGCATCTAACTCCTGCTGGCTTATGTCTCCTGCAATTTTCTTCCTAAGGGCGGAAGTGTATTTGCCCTTAGCTGTATTCATCATACTAGATGATTGTGCAAATTTACCTCTAAAGGAACGATCAGTATCGTAAGGATATACTCTCCATCCAAATAGACTTTGAACATTTTGTGCTATAGTTCTATCTCCTATGCCGTTAATGGAATCATTAAACCGTTCAATAGTTCTAAATGTGCCTGGTTTAATTACGTCATCATAAATGGTGGAGGCTATTACCTTAGTCCTTGCAGAAAGACTTGGGTCAATGAAAATTGGATTCCCTCTTTCGTCATAACCACTTGCCAATTCAGTAGCTGTTTGCAGTGCTAATGATCCTCCCTCTGAAAATATTCTGCCCTTCAGGATGGAAGCGTATTCTTCAAATGGCTTTTCTTGGAACCCAGCGGCAAAAGCATCACCCATAGCTATTTGAGGAACAGCATACTCAGGTGGTACGAACATTCCTCTTCTGGGGTTATCTTTGTTAGGTTTAATTATGGCTACAGTGCCGTCCATCCAGACAGGAAGAACGGATTCGTCAAATACTTGAACCGCTTTATCATCAAGTCCGTTATCTTTGTTCTTAAGGTTGACTGCCACTTTTGCTCCAGCTGTAAACAGGCCAAAGGCTGCCAATCGTTTTCCTCCTAGAAATCTCATAGAGGCTTTGTTGGCCCTTAATGGATCAAGACCGAAGTCCTTGCCAAAATTACCCCTAAGCATTTGCAACCCAAACTTGCCTTGGTTGTAAGATATTCTACTTAATTCAGCGAAGTGAGCAATGAATGGTTGAAAGAACCCAACCCTGCTACCTTGCCTTACTACTTCACTTAACTTATCGTAGTTAGGGAAAGTATCGTTGGTCATTCGAGCAGCCGCAGCTTCAATTTGGTCTGTTGTATAGTCAGGAAAAACTTTCTTTAATTGAGTCTGCGTTCCCTTCCAGGTAACATAACGCATGGCAACATCAAAAGCAGAATAAGCCTTGCCTCCAATGTCTACTGCTTTACCTAAAATCTTTTTATCAAGGATTTTAAACCCTCTTTGCAGGGTTGCCTCCATGTCCGCAGCATCAATACTTTTAGGGCGAAGATTATACAAATCCATCTTATCGAGGTCAGCGTAAAACTCTTTCTTTGCTTTTGGGGATTTGCCTGAAACAAAGTTTTCTAGACTTCTAAAACTAGCTGCGGCTTTTCTCATGCCAGAAAAGTTGGGCATAACGCCATTGGACATAGCAGAAGTAAGAGAGCCTAAAGCAGCCACAGGATATGACCCAATATTTCCTACAACCTTAGTAAACTTTGCTGCAAAGTTAAGAGTAAAAAAAGCATTAATTCCTGCATCAACTGGGTTTCGGATCCCTTGATTAATTGTTGGGCCATACCTTAACTTGTATATGGAATCAGCAACTTCTGGATCAACAAAGATATTGGTTTTTCCCGAAACAGTTTTTAGCTTAAGCTCAACTTGACCCTCCCTTAGTGTTCTGCTAGCAACGCCACTATCTAACAAAAGATTAGCTATCTCTGCGTCCTCTGCCTTAGCGGATGCAAGTCTCGACAATCTTCTTGAGGTAATTAATGCTCGTTCTGCCGGGTCCTTGATTTCACCTAGCCAAGCTTTTTCAGCTTTACCCGGGTTAGCACGTTTGCGTAAAATATTTTCGGACTCCGATGGCCTTAGTCCGGACTTTGATTCTAGCTCCCTTGTTTTAGCGGAGTTGCCTTTTAGCTCACTAATTTTCTTTCTTGCCTCAAAGGCTGCCTTCTTTGAAGACATACCGGATTGTATATTATTAAATTTTATTTCTTTAAAAGCTGCCTCCTCCAGTATATCGTCGGGCTTAAAGTTAGGATCCTCAAACAGTCGATATGGTTGAGTCAAATATCCTCCCTCAATATCCATTGATTCCTCTAGGACTTTCCTGAGATCTTTTCTGACTTCTGAAGATAGCTCCATGAATGCCTGGTCATCCATTCCGCCAATCAATCGTTCCCTGAGTTTATTGGTCGATGAACGCCATGCTGATAACTCTGTTTGTATAGGGGCTAGCGACGGATCCAATTCTCCGGTAAGGAAGAATGCGTTCACGTTCTCATCTATCGCGGCTTCGTTCTCTACGTTTGCTTTCTTGATTCTCTTGACTGCATTGTATGCCCGGATACCAACTGACTCCGCTTCCCTGACGATACCTTTAGCCTGATCAATCTCGTTCATGATCTCTCTGCCAACTACCTTTGAGGGGGCTAGCCAAGAATTAATTCTATTGAACAAACGATTAGGTCTCTTCTTGGAACCCGGAGCGTAGTTATTTAAGTTACCTGCATCCAATGCTAATTGAGTGCGTTGTGTTGAAAGAAGGTTCGATGCTATCTCACCCCTTGCTTCATCAAAGTTTTCCCTTAGGATTCCAGGCATTGATGGGGTTTCCTTGGGAGGACTTAGCGGACCAGGGGTAGGTGTCGCTGGTGCTTCGGACGGTATCTTCTTACCACCCACAGTAACTTCCAACGGCTGCATTTCTCCTACGGTTTCCTCAATGACTGTCTTCTTGGGAGTCACGGGAGTGAACTCTAACTCTTTTAGGTTAGTTGGCTCAAATCCATATTTCTTTTGACCGTCAATCGCGGGCTTGAACTCTAGGTCCTTATAGGTTATCTCTCCCTTGGCCACACTTTCCATTATTTCCTGTGCAGTCTTACCCCTAGCTTTATTGATCAAAGTCCTGCTTAGACCAAAAGTCTTATCCCCTGCTAACGCTCCAGTTATACCAGTAAGAAGCTCAACCGCTAAGGTAGCACCAGGAGACAAATCTTTTTCTTCCGAAAGTATTCTACCTGCACTCTGCCCAGCTATTGCACCTGACTCAACGGCTAAGAAGCGACCAGTGTTCTTACTAGCTTCTTCCGTGAATTGTTTAGCAAGGTTAACTCCTACCTGCCCAGCCTTAGAAGTTGCTTGAACCTTGGATGCTACCTGTGCCGCTTTTAAGGCGGGTATAGTAAAAGTTATAGCCTCTCCCGCAACTTGTGCGGCAACTCCTGCTTTTGTCTTCGCGGGTTCATCTCTGACTGGTCCAGAAAAAGGTATTGATCCAATAATTTTGCGAATGGATTCACTGCCCCCTAGACTATCTTGCGGGACAATGTCCCTATCCGCAATCGCATTAGAAACCTTGTTAAGACCCAAGGATATTAAATCAACAGGCGCGCCAGCGATACTTGCAATGGTATTATTAAGTTGATTGCTAACATCATCCGCTATAAATTTAGCGTTCTCCACTAGCCCCTCAGGATTCTGCTCTATTTGTTTTTCATTCAAATAGGCATAAGGATCAAAGGAAGTTACAGTATCGTCAGATGTTTTCTCAGCCAAATATGCATCCGGATCAAAAGCAACAGTTTGACCTTTTTCAGCCAAATATGCGTCAGGATCAAAAGCCATATTAATTTGCTCTTAGAGATCTTAAAATTAAAGCTGACTGCGGGGCGTTGGGATTCTTAATTGCAAAATCATACGCCTCTTTGTCTTTGCCTGTCAATGCGTCAGAATCAAAAGGTTTAGGATCAACAATAACAACATCCGCCAAGCCAGAGGAGCCATTATTAGGATCCTTAGGATCCTCAGGATCCAAGGGTCCAAATGCCTTTTCCGCGCTTTGAGGTCTACCGAACATATCCTTATAGCCATTTACTGCTAATATATCATTAGCCTCTTGAGTATTTCCTTGTTCGTAAAGTTCTCTCGCTTTCTTTCGTTCTCCTAATTTAAATTCAAGGAGTCGTTGTGCAGAAGGATCAGCCTCTTCACCAGCACGAAATGATTGTTTGTATTCGCCATCCTCAGTGAGGACTTTAAATTCACCTACATCTATCGCTTCAAAGTTAGAACCTTTCATTTTTTGCATTGATTCAATGATCTTTAAATCATTGGGATCCCTGCCACCTTGATCAAAATATGCAGCAGATAAAGCGGCTGGATTTATCTCTCCTGTTCCCGCTTCTCTGGATGCAGACAAAGCCATATCCAAAGCACTTCTGCTTATCTGTTGTTCTTTTTGTTCAGATTTTGCGGCTTGTAGTTGTAATTCTCTTATCTGACTATCCTGTGCAATCTTCTGTTGATTTGCATAAGAGGATGCAAACCCGCCAGCAATTAATACGTCCTTACGTTTATAGTCCCCGGACTGAATGTTTTTATATGCCTTTCCAACATCTCCTGTATCGTTTTGAAATTCTACTAACAATGTAGGATCAGCAGCTACTTGACCTTCAAGTGATGCTAGTCCCGCAATAGTAATATTCTTATTTTCTCTGTACTTCTCAATACCGTCACCAATCTGCTTGCCAAGATTAGCTAGTGCGTTCGCTCGTATAGAAGCCGCATTAGCAAAGCCGCTGTAGTCCGCGTTACCCAGTTCTGGTCGTATTGTTGATCCTGCTTGAAATGCCATAATATATTATCTTCCTAAAAATCCGCCTAAAATTGAACCAAACATTGAACTTTTGCCTGCGCTACGTGATGCATCAGCCTGAGCCATTGCACCCTGGTAATTAACGTCCTGTGATCGCTGTTGCAAGGCCATATTGATACCCATGTTAGGATCAAATAGCTGAGGTCCCATAGGCCCTGATGCACCCGATGTGGCTGCTCCTAGCATTTGACCACCTAGACCAATCGCAGACGAAGGACGACCAAGTATAGTCATACCTACGTCACCTGCTAGCTGACGGTTCATACCGAAAGCCTGCTGCCCCATACCTGCCGCTTCTCCACGGAGACCCGATAGGTATTGTTCACGACCAAGTATTTGCCCAGCAACTGCACTCTGGTCCGATATACGTCCTTGACGTTGTGACATACCCAGTGCCTGCTGGTCTGCTATGCGCTGTTGCTCAGGGTTAAGACCCTGTGACCGCTGGTATAGGTCATCTGCCATAGCAGTCTGCTGCTCGGCGAGTTCTGTGCTGTAGGGGTCAGCTCCACGGTAAGCCTCGACTACTTGAGGTGCGAACTCCTGTAATGCGCCTACGTCGGACTCACGCTGTAACTGTAACTGGTCACGCTGTAATTCACCTGCACGGGCGGACTGCTCTTCTAGTAAATCAAACAATCCCCCTTGACCCTTTCGCCCTTCGAGCTGTTTCATTTCAGCTTTAACTGAGGCGATCTGAGATGCCCGATTTCCGCCAAGAGAGCTAGCTATTTCTTGAACCTCCCGATTATATTCGGCCAGTTCTTTGTCATAGTTTTTGTTTACTCCAACACCAAATTTTTTGCCTTTCGCCAAGCCACCACGAGCGCCGCTTGAAGCCAGAGTAACCAGATGTTTTTGAGGTGGACCACCCGCCGCCGCCGAAGCAATCTTCATTGCTTCTGCACTACTAATTCCTCCTTGACCAGCTTCTAACCCAGCGAGTTTAACCTCTAGTCTTTTATACTGAGGGTTATCTGTACCACCCGCAATACCTTTAGCAAACGTATTAATGTCCGCAAGCTCTAGAGCAGCGTATTGAGGACGATACTTCGCCTCTGCGCCGATTAACCTGTTCTGCAGCCGTGAGTCAGTAACGCCTTGGTAATTGCTAAAGCCTTGACCGAAGAGAAATTCGCCCGTTGCCTTGCCTGGATCTATCGGATCAGGTTGTTTTATTGTTGTGCTACTTCCGCCTTTGCCACCCATAGTATTTAGTTGTTAATGATTTTTTTAAAAAGTTTATTGCTGTAATTCATCCGCTTGGGGAATCCGCTCCTGTATCTTAATCCTATTTTATTCTTAGTAAGTACTTCTGGGCATTTATCGACGAAGTCCCGTGTTAACTTCTTGAAGGAGTCCTTGCCCTCAGAAAAAAGAAAAGCCATAAAAATACTATCTCCGTCTTCTGCATCTGGTTCCCAGTTATTTATAAAACTCCACCCGTCATCCCTGTTGCAATTATACCACATAAACACACCCCTAATGGTTTCGTCTGCATTGTGGTGAACAATTAAGGTTTGCTTCGCCCAGTGGTATGCAACCATAAGACGTATCATTTCTTCTTCCCAGCCATCAAATACTTTCCCGTTCTCGTGTTCAACGCAGAACTCCACGACTCTATCTATAAAGTCAATCGCTTCTTTCTGTTCAGCATTTTGTAATGCTATTTGAACTGATTGCAGGAGGGGGTTCATTAGTGCTACAGGCCAGGTTGAATAATTGCTCCTTGAATTGCGGATTCGATATGAGTGCCAAATGCAGT
>Ga0209092_10002763_pt1 | contig 15804 bp, 12 predicted proteins | sample FraStrMetagenome_FD_187446 | JGI IMG/M metagenome (GOLD analysis project Ga0209092, IMG submission 187446) | Marine eukaryotic phytoplankton communities from Arctic Ocean - Fram Strait ARC3M Metagenome (SPAdes) (version 2) | ecosystem: Environmental > Aquatic > Marine > Oceanic | place: Fram...
ACATAATTATGTAGAATAATTCTAATCAACAAATTATATAAAAGCAAAACGAATTCGATTGAGAAACTTTAGCAAAAGACATTTTCTGATGTAGTTAATACTCGTGCGTAGATAACATTTGTCTTATGTACAAAATCATAGTTCTGTATCATGGTTTTGGTTTATTCTTCTGTCACACAAGATAAGCAAAATAGGCTATTTTTCTCAAGCAGAACATTTGTTAAGAGGCACTGAATAGCTTTATTATAGGGGAATAGGGTACCTTTATAGAAATAAGTGTGATACCTACAATCTACACCTGTGATACCTACAATCTACTATGAGATATATTAGATGAGGTATACTGATTAGATTATAGTTATATCTAGTCCACTAATATATATCTACATACACATATATACTATCTCAATAAGTATAAATGAGAATATGACCTTTCCGACATACAATTAGGAAGACATGCTTCACAAACTTTGCATATATGAGGGATTAAAAATAAAATACTGGCTGATTGCCTTATCTAATCAAGCAAAGCCTTCTCCAGTTGTTGTCTCATTAAACAATTTGGCAGCACTCTTTAGAGAGATCACAAAACTTTTTTGGACGTGACGAAAGCTGACAAAGCTGGGAATTTAGCCTGTTTAGTCGTTTGGTAGACAATCCAACATAACGTATAGATTCATGTGCAACATCTAGTGCAAGCACAATTGATCTGTAACGATAGGTATTTGTACAAAGAATATCCTCAATCTTAATCAGATGGTTTTGTTTGTTATAGTTTTTACAAGAAAAAAAATGGCATATCCAAAATCTTTCAGTAGTTTATAAGGCAGTCATTCACAATTGAAAAAATCTTTGATTTGTCCACCAAAAAAGGAGCTTCTATACTCTGATAATTGATCTTGTAATTCTTGTACTTTGTGCTTGAGAGCTTGCTCTTGTAAGATAGAATCTTGATGTGTTTTTTGCAATGAAGATTGCACCGAGCTCAGTTTTTGAAAATCATCTTGAGCTGTTTTTAATTGATTTTCTACATTTAACTTGGCCTCGTTGAGATTCCTTAATTCATCCTGTAATTCTATCATATTTGAAGATCCTTTTACCAATTTTTCCTGTAGTTGAGAAATAATTTCTTGCTTTCCCAAAACTTCTTTTTGAGACGCAATCAGATGTGAGTTACATTCGTTAATTTTTGTGTTGAATTCAATATTTAAATGGTCAATTTCCATTTCAAAAACTTTTTTCAATCGTTTCGATTTTGCTGTCGTCCCTTCTACAATTGCAGTTTCTTTCTTTTTCATGTTTTTCATCATGGCTGTATATGTCCCAATTACTTTCCATCTATAGTTATTTGGATCCTTATATATGCCGCATTGTAAAGGATTAAGTCCGTCTATATTTTTTGCATTGGTTCCCAAAGGGTATGCCACTAGAAGCTGGTACAAAATTTCATCCCTTGCATCGATTTTAAATGCAATATGGATTGGCAAGTTACCCTCATTATCGGATAAAGATGCCAGCTGTGGGGATAATTCGATTATAAGTTTTACAACATCCAATGGAGCTTGACATAATAGAGCGGAGTGCAAGGAAGACTTCCGCCATTCTATATCTCCACTGCTCGTTTTTTTAACTATCCATATATTCAGTTGATTTCTGTTAGTCTTATTTCTTAAAATGGAAAGAACGTTTGACCATTGCTGATTCTCGATGGCAGTGAAGATTGGTGTTGGATTGTTATATTCTTGGTCAGCACATAAACTTTTCGAAGTAGAGACTGTTGAAAATTGTAGAATTTCATTTTCACCCCATTTGACTTTGGTAGTTTCTTCACTTTGGAATACATTCAGATTGTCAAACATTCCACATCCAAGGGAGTATGAATTGCTTCCTGTACAATCTAACATTCTTGAGGCCTAGCAAAGTTCAATAGTTATTGCCTGATATTGCTATGGATACTCAGCTATTATGAAATGAAGTTTGAGTATAGTTCAATTAGAACCAAATTTGGTCTATCGATACTATCACTAAGGAATAGGAAGCGAAGATTCAAAAAATCAATTATAATTGTTATCTTCTCAAGCATTTAAATCATTGAATTCAAACACTTTTTGAAGATGTGAAGCGATTTGAATTCAGTTCGTTAAATTTATTCTAGAGTTTCAAGAGATGATTACTTAGAGGTTTATCAAACCTTATGACAAAATTATTTGTTTAAATCCAAGTTGCTTTTAAAAGTACCCTTCCTAAATAAACTTCGATTTAAATCCAATTTTATACAGTAAAATAGTTGATATATATAATATAACATGATTTAATATTCAATTAGCGACAGGATGCACATGCATTTAAGATTCCAGTGACATTTTTTATTCACATTTTTCTGACAACTGATTTTAAAATTTTTCTTTTTAGAGCTCTCTCTCTCTCTCTCTCTCTAGTAGAACAGTGGCAGAGCACTTCATGGAGATAACACAACATAAACTCATTTCTCAAAAAAAATACTTATGGAGATTTATTAGAATCATACATCTATGTACCAGCTACTCTACAATGTTGTTGGTGAAACAGTTTAGATTGGGACCATTTCACGCATGTGTAAACTTCAACTCGACATTCCATTATTTCTTTAATTTTTGATCACGTTGTATGGTTATGATTTATTTCTATTTCTGAATGCACCAGGATTTCTATTTTGAAATGAGAAATTCCGCTGATTATCAAAGGGGTGAAGAGAATATATCATACGAACAGAGTGATACCACTCACCTTGAACATTGAAATATCGTTATTAAGATTACATTTTCTAGAGAGAAAAACATGCAAGCGAAGGAGTTCACTTCGGGAAGATACATGAAGATCTATTCTGTCGAGATACAATTTTTAGGACCAGAGGGAGCGTCTACTTCAGTTGAAATCCCAACCATGACACGTATGCGTAAATAACATATGAACGTGGATTTTTATGTCTGCTGATACTGATACTCTAAGTCTACGTTTTATAGTCTACGTTTATATAAGAAATGACGCACGAACTATAAAAAAACAAATAAAACAATGTGAAAGAATGTAAAAACAACGTTGAAGCTACCTGAAAATTATTGCGATGTCCTTCTCTCTTTACTGGGGATCCACTAAAATTCTCCTTAGTACTTCATATTACACGTACAACAAACATTGAATTATTGCTCTCTTCAAAGAACAGATGGAGGAAGCCTTTATTCTTTATAAAAAAGAAAACAGATATTGAATCATGAAACTTAGCGAGTTCTCACTGGCTCTAACTTTCCTCACCAATGGAGCTCTTTTGAGCACAGCATTTATTGTGACACCATCTCCTAACTCCATCAACAATAATGTCCCAAAGGTCCAACATACAACTAGACTCTTTGGAATCATGGATGAAGTCAACAGTGACGCATTTAATTTATTAGGAAATCCAGCAGACGAAGCAGGTGATCCAAAGTCTGATGCTATGAAAGAAGCATTTGAAATGTTTTTGGCAGAATTAGTATTTTCAACAAATGATCCAAGAATGGACATTGTAGAAAACGCCGAAAAATCCATGGACGAAGGGTTCTTGAATTTTATGGAAGATAAGATCACCAAATCAACTGACGTTGAGGAAAAAATGGCTCTCCAGGATTTACTTGATATGATCAAAGATTTGAAGGAAAAAATTGAACTTTCAGAACAAACTAGACTTCGAGAGGAGGAAACTAGGGCTCAAGAAGAACAGCAACGAATTGAAGAGGTTGAAAGAGCAGCTGCTGAAGGTAAAACCATGTCTGATACGGATGTATTAAAGAAAGCTGCTGCAGTTGATACAGCTGATTTAAGGAAAGAGATGGGATTAGATGCCACTTCTGAGATTCAAGCAGATGGTCCTTCCAAAGAGCGATTTATTGACGCTGAACTAAGCCCTGAAATTCGCACTTCATATGAAAAGCTTGTGAAAAAATTGCTTCCTCCTTATACAGCACCCCAAACGGTTCAGACAGTTGTCAAAGCAAATTACGATGAATGTGACGCACAGCTAGTGAAGGTTCTCACAGAACGTGCACAAAATGGAGATTCTGATTCTCAAGCAGTTCTTGATGCTTTAGCATTTGAGCAACAGAATCAAGTTGTTAAGGCTACTGAAAAATTAAAGGAAGTTCTTTCTCTTGGAGATCCTATGAGGATGGAGGGTAAAATTGTCAAAATGGCAAGAGAGGGTGAAATTGATGAACCCTTCCTTTTGCTTTTGGAAGCCAACGCTGACCAGGCTAGGGCTGCAGGTGCAAATGGACCAGCCGACCTAATGATGAAATTGAGGGATCGAGCCATCGCAGAAAAAGATAAACAGAGTACAACGAAAGAGATTAAGCTATTGAGGCAACTAATGAGAGCTCCAAATAAGGAAGAAAGAGAAAAGCTATTGGAAGATGCTTTTACTCCAAGAGAAACATTTTTGGTAAGTTTTTTGTTGAATATTTAATGTTTTACCTCTTTTTGTTTTTTTTCTGAATGTTTGATACAAATTTTGTGCAAAATAGGTACCTGGAACAGCCGAAAATGCTGCCAAAGCTGCAGAAGGTGAACAAGTGGAAGAAGAAAAGCCAATGCCTGATGTGGCACCACCTGACTTCATCAATGCATGTAAAGCCATTCTTATCAACTTTGGAAATGTTGGAAGCGATAATAAAGGAGATTTAACGGAACAAGTTAAACAAATTGCCGCAGAAGCTGAGGTCGTAGCAACTAAAATCTTTGGTAAAGGAATGTCTCCTAGAGAGCAACAGGTAAGTCTTCTATGTATTGATTTGCTTGGACCTTTTTAAAAATCTCCTTTTTCTGATCACAAATCTCCAAATTATTCTTATTTTGCAGGATCGTATGTGGAAAGAACAATCTACTTCTATTTTTGACCTGGAAACTTTGGAAATTGAGGCCGAAAGCATGGGACAAAAAGTTCCATGGGGAAGGGAAGGTGACGATGATATCTTGCCTGGTTTTGATACTGATGGTAGGATGAAGATTGGAGGCCAATAAATGTACAGGAAAGAATTCTTTTTGTACTACGAAGATGAAACTTTGGTGCGATAGAACACAATTAATATGCATCAATTTAAGACAATTACGACACATCTCGAGTATTTCTAGATGAACTAGAGTAATGAAATAAAATAGATACATTGCGAGTCTCTGAAAATCATGGGAATTCTCATGTTGATTAAGTGTTTTTATTTCACATAGTTTCTTATTTCTTATAAGCACATGACGATGAACTAAACACACCTCTGCTTTCGTTTCATTCGTGAAAAACTGTTATAGTACGCACTTTCAAATGTGGCAAACGTAACTTTTGGGCCCGCACTAAAATTAGGGACACAGAGCAGCGGTGGGTTGGATTAATAATTCCACCATGTTGAAACAAGGGCTATTCCTTTCAATATCCGTAATCAGCATCTTAGAAAATTCTTTGTCTATCTCGTCTAGAACCAGTCTTCTCTTAATAAACACCCTGTTACTTGTCAAAGCAGCAGTTGCGACCAATGAGAATTTTGAACACTCATGTCCCGATACACAAAACATACATGTCGATAATGTTGATATTGTGCGAGCTGGATATTTACCTGACTATCGTTCTTCTTCCATTAACTTGAACGAAGCTGTCATGCACTTAACAGATTTAATGCTATTTTCAATAGAACCAACTCAGGAAGGATCTATCGAATCATCTTCCTGCTGCTTAGATGCTAGCCAATATGAAAGGGCAAGGAAGGCACGTGAATATAAATTGAAAAAAGAGGAAGAAAAGTACTGGAAGCAATTACAGGAAAAAACTTTGAAGTCTGAAAATAATGGAGGGGATGTAGATTCATGCACACTCGCTCTTGTTCCCAGTGAGTATTCCGTACATTATCCTTTTCGTTTTCGGCTCGCTTACCAATTACGTTAATTATTTTTTTTACATTTTCAGGTCCTCCCTTAAGAATACTTGTAACTGTTGGAGGTGGTGGACGTTCATCGACATTTGCTAAAATTGTGACAAGTCGGACAAAAAGACAAAGACTCATCACGGAATTGAAAGAATTGTGGTAAGCAAGCATACTTATCATCAGTAGAATCTTCTTGTGTTTGTCCGCATTCTAAACATATTTATATTTTATCTTCTTAAAGCCAGAGGGAAAAACTTGATGGAGTTGATTATGATTGGGAACAACCAACCACGATGGAAGACTATCAAATGTACCTCAAACTTTTTCAAGAAACATCCGCCGAATTTCACAAACCAGAAGTTAATCTTCTTGTCACGGTAGCAGTTCATACACATCAGATCTTACCAGAACAAATATACCCTGCCTTAGATCGTGTTCATATAATGACCTATGATATTCCCATACCTCGGGGTCAGACTAAATTCACTCATCATGCTGAATATAAGCAGGTAGTTCATGCGATTGAAAGCTTTGTGATTCAAGGAGCTCCGCCAAAGAAGTTAGTATTGGGTATTCCATGCTATGCACGTCATTATGAAAACCCAGGAGATGTGAAGACATTTTCCGAAATAGTGGATGAAATCAAATTAGATTCCTCCATGGATAGCATTACAAAAAGTAATCTGAATGATATCACTACGATTACAAATAAAAAAGATTGGAAGAAACGATATAAATATAATGGATATGTGTATGATTCACCCAGCAGAGTAATGAAAAAGGTGCAATACGTGAAAGAACAAGGAATTGGTGGGATCTTCTTTTGGGAGATTGGGCAAGACTATCAAGGGGAGGATTTATCCTCAAATGGTGGAGGAGTTCTGATGGAAACTGCTGCCATATCAGCTACTAAGTTTACTCGACAAAAGACATAGTTCAATTTTTAAGTAGATTATCTCATTAAGCCTTGAACAATATTGAACTTTATGTTTAGCTTGTAATTTTAATCGTACTTGATTGCCTTATTTGTTGTATGATTCCAACAAGGCAGGAAAAAGAGCATGAGTATTCTTCCAGCATTTATTTTTAACTTCCTCAATACTGACACCTTTTACACCAGCAATAATTTCCGCAACTTGAATCAAATGGCAAGGTTCAGTACGATTTTTTACACATAATCCCATTTCAAACTTTTTCTCTTGCTTTGTTGAAAAATGAGTTTTTACATGATTGTAACCAGCATGAGTTTTACGAATGTCGCACCAAGGACCATCAGTTTCCAAAACAATCTTTTCTAAAGGTATAGATTTTACTGTTTCCAAATTTTCAGCGGTTTTTAAAGAACAACCATTGATACCAATATACATCCCCAACTCAATAAATTGTTCTGCCAATTCCAGAGTATCATCAAAACTATGAACAACCCCAAAACATGTCTTCCTCACAGTTTGATCAAACTTCAATTTTTCACAGTAATCTTGTTTTAATATGTGATACAAGTCTTCTCCTGTATCACGATTGTGAATAAACAATGGAACGGTAGGAAATTCAAGTGCCAGTTTCAATTGTGCCTGCAAGCCTTTCTTTTGATCTTGCACGGGGCAAAATTCAGTTCGAGCGTAATCAAGTCCTAATTCACCAAAGGTAACAATTGCATTTGTTTCAAGTCCCTTTCGAACAAGCTTTCGCATTTTATCAATAATTTTATTTGTATTAGTCTCTTCTTGTTGAGTTGATAACTCAGTTGAGAAACCAAATTCCTGTGAGCATCTTGTTGGGTGAATACCCACCGATGAATAAAATTGTATGATCTCAGGCGGTAGTTCATGCTCTTCCGAATAGTCTATTTTAGAGATATTGCCGATTTGTTGTTGCTGCTTTCTTAATTTTAAAACCAAGTCATGAGCATGTCTAGACTCTTCTAATGTTCCAGCTGTTATGATAAGTTTGTTTACAGTTTGAAGAGAGGATCTATGTAAAACAGAGTACAAATCTGGTTCATGTCGTTCTTTCCCTCTATAATTACCTTGATACATAGGATCTAATAGGTTAACACCGATATCAACAAATCCATGCTTGTCTTCGTCACTTGAATGCTGATGATTTGTGCTCTCTGTCATTTGAAGCCTGTATTGAAAATGTCGACTGTTGGATAATGCTAGGGAAACACTTGATTTTCTTAATGTTGTGACGAATGTCGCACTGGATTTTTGCAAAGGAAGTAAGGTTATGATGATAACAATTGTAACGAGGTAACTGAGGCTAATGTAACTTGATTTATCCATTGATGGTGCTTGTGGGAGCAGAGAGGAGTTTTGTAGGCAATTAGCGCATAATGCGTACTCTTTAGTTGTACACTGCATAATGTATATAATGACGTCATTTAATTTCAGTATTTGTGCCAGAACTATATAATTCATAGGAGTAGCCTATCAGTTAATGCTTTCTCGATGTAGATCCATGACCCAGATACTAATCCTATATAAATATATATGACGATGACGATTTAGTTGAAGAAGGAAAAAAAAGAGTTCTCTCTCTCTCTCTTCAGATTTGGGCTAGATGACATCGCGCAATTTCCAAATATCTACCTCACGAAAAATTGTAACTAAAACATCCCCACAAACCCCTAAAGCATGTCGTTATAACTAGGTATAAAACTAATGTAACTATTGTAAACATGTTTGTTTGTTTGTTTTCTCTTCTATTTTTTTTACAGCAGGCTTCCCATTTTTATTTGGCCTGCCATCAATCGAATAAGTATATAACATTACATTAATATCATCGGCCTTTGGATGAGAATTATGACCCTCACAAATCCAAATTTCTGTTAGTTTATGCAGAATTTAACAATACAACTAATTAATACCGTTTATTTTTTGTTCATGGAAATGTATGACCAAATTATCACTCATTATTATATCTCCTCGTATCCCAACAGTATTAATTTAGTCGTACTATGTTGGATAGGTTCAAAAAAATTCTCAATATTCCTAATCATGAAAACGTGACTAAAGCATCATCAACTCTAAATAAAGGTTTAAGAATAAAGGATTAGAAGAATTGTTTCTGAAAAATAAAGCTGACTAAACTAAATTATTTAGACCCATAAAAATAGAACCAACTCGTTCCATGCAAAGTACTAAGATGGAGCTTTTTCATTTGTTTTCACCAGTGTTCATCATAATCCTCACCAGTCTTAGCATTAAGTCCATTTGCATCTATTTTGAAGCGCTTTCTTCATTGAATGATAATTCTAGAAAAGTTCGTCATGAAAGCATACGTGGTACAAATGACAATCAATATCGTAATTTCTGGGTTCCTTTAACTAAGGAAGAGAAATCTGATCTTTTAGATCATCGTTGTGATTCAAAATTTCAACATTGCTGTGTCGGCCAATGTAGATCTGCAGAACATACACATCCAAATTTTGATGAGTTACTAATGAAATGGACCCAACCTACTGCAACTTTTACAGATGTTCTAAAAAATATAGAAGAAAGGAAAGTAAATCCTGAAAAGTCGTGCAATTTGCTTTTCATTGGTGATTCATTAACATCAGATACGGCAATGGGGGCCGCATGTGAACTTGAAAGTGCTGGATATGAACTGACAGCATGCATTTCAAAATTTGGTGCAAATCAATACGGCAAAGATAGCGCTATTTTTTGCCAAAATGCTGATGTGGAAGTGCCGCATCTTTCATTCAAGAACGATCAGGCAGAATTTTGTAAAGAGGTTATAGTTGTTTATCTTAGGCCAACTCCTTATGATGAATATAAAAGCAAGTCTCTTGAACAATCGGAATCTTTCAAAAATGCTGGTTATAGAGTAGACCTGGGGATGCATCAAATGATAAAAAACAGCAAATTTGAAAATGGTTTCATAACTATCTTTAATTGGGGCGTACATTGTAATGAGCCAGAAAATTCGGGATTAGAATGCATGAGAGAGACAATCGAGAATAGCTTTGTTCCATTTGTCAATGATGAAACTTTCTCTCATTGGACTTTCCTTTATTCAGAACATGAACCTCAGCATTTCCAGAGCGAAGGAGGAATTTATGTTGACAATGGGACAGAAAATCAATCGTGTATAGACACCCGGGGCAAAGCAAATAATTGGAGAAATGAAGAAGCAGCTGTCATCTTGAAAGATAGCAACCTCATTGATAAGGTCCCAATCATAAAAATATTTGATAAGATTGAGCCTTTATCAGGTGGACACTGCAGCCAGCTGAATGATTGCGTTCATTATGCTTATAACCCATATAGGCTTCAAGTCACATGGGATGCGCTGCTAGATGCTTTAAAGCAAAGCCCAATATCAGAGAACAGTGTTTCATAGCAAAGATAATATTTATAACAATAGGAAAGTTTTCTTGCTTTGTCGACAAACACTAGCTATGATTTTGAAGTAAAAGGAAATAGTACAAAGAGTAAAGCGTTTTTCTTTGATCGGATTTGATGGAAATTAAATGACAGTAAAAAGAGGGTTTAGTTTATTTGCTGTTCCCTGAGAAGAAAATTTGGGACAACCCTATAAGAGCAAGGAGAAAAATCAACAATATTTAGACTAAGATGAACGTTTTGTGTGATCATAAAAAATTTAGAGTTTTCTAACTTAATCCCTATTTAAAGCTACTCAATTATTTAAGTACTACGCGCTAGCAAAATCATCGCGACGAACCTGTAGAAAAGCTATTGACTAGCTAATTATGGTTAACACTCCCCTTCCGTCTACATTAGGCCTTTCCGGAATCTTATGTTGAATTAGCTGAGAACTATAGCTCCCTTTAATCGTCAACCATATGACGTATTTCTGCGATAATTTTTGGTTTTGAAACCATTTTGGGGTAGTAAAATTTTTAAGTATTTTCTCAAGTCTTCTTAATATGAATTTATTTTAATTTGGAATGACAAAATATGTTTTTATTAAAAGATTTCTGGCGCGGATTATTTCAGTTTTCGGCGCACTTGAAATTAGTTTTTGTTGTTGGAGGTGATGGCTATCATGGACGCATCGTCTATGAATAATGATTGTCTTGGCTCATGTTGTCTAGACGACAACATGAGTCATTCATCTACTAATGAATCTTTGGTTGTCAATGTATCAATTGATAACCAAATAGTAGGTCATATTCCTGTAAAAAAGGAACCGACAGAGTCTTCTTCTCTGTTAGATACATGCGTGTTTAACAAAGAAAGTTGGATGGGTGAATTTAGATATAGTAATGATCTTACTAAATCTAAATGTATTCAAATTGCAATAAAAGAGGTAACTGAAGCTTTGAATCATTGTGATTCCAAGCTTCGATTAGGTGTATTTGTTCATGGAACGTATACAGAAAAGGTTGACATATTGGATGCAATAGACGAAAATAAGAGACTATTGCTTCCATACCTATACTTTGATCCATCTAAGTTTCCGTCACTCGATGGATTCAAAGGAAAAGGATGGAGTAATCTACTGCAACACCTAGAGCGTGAATCCTCTTCTGAAGGATACTCTCTTTGTTGCAATGGATATGGCAGGGGTGCCAAGTTCAAGCACCGAAGAATTGTGTGCAGTCACAGTATTATGTATCCTACCAGTATTCAAGATAGGAAGTCCGAGCCAGGTTATTGTGTTCCTAGAACTAGTAACGATAGACTGAATAGCCGAGGTCCTGCTGGACGCAAAATGACCCGTAGGTCTAGAACATGTAGACCTACGGACCATTCTGAGTGTTGTCCTTTCTTTTTTCTGATTGCATTTGATGAATCCAGATTTTATGTGAGGAATGGTTATGGGTGTTCCAATCATGTTGGTCACCCTAAAATTTCAAGCGACAAGAACAATTATAAAGTTCGGGTTATTAACCGATCATGAAATTTGATAGCCAAAAGCGTTATAGACGATAATGCATGCAAAGGAGTTGTCCGGAACATTATTCGTAATAAAACCGGGCAAACTGTTAGCTTGAATGCTTGTCATTACCTAGGGATGCTAGGTAAGGACTTGAAACGATTAGCCTGCTTAGATAATCTAAGCAGTTCTGATTGGATAATTCAATTTTTTCAGGAAAAAATTACGACTATATCCTGTTATACAATTCAATGAATCAATTCTCTCCCGAGACAATTGATTTATTTAATGATAATTTTGTGTCATCTAAAATGTTGTACACAAATACAAAATGTGTGTTGTGCCATCCAATGAAAAATTGGATACGAATAAATATGCAAATCATAGTCGTGTTCATCATAACCTGAAGAACCACCAGAATTTACTTGTGGCTTTAGCATGGGTTGTTCCTTCTGGACGACGTATGTTTAAATTGTACCCGGAGGCATTGTTTGTTGAATCTACTGAGTCAACAACCAATGAAGGGCGGCCACTTCTCACCATGGGTGGTTGTGATTCAAGTGGGAAAATGTTCACATTTTTGCGAGAATTTCTCCCTAATCAACGTACCTGGTCTCTCCGATGGATTTTTTCCATGTTTTGCCAACGATGTTTTCCAAAAACACCATTAGCAAAATAAAAGTGATAATATTTGATGGTGACGCTCAAGAGTACCATCTGAAGTTATTATGATATTCATGCATGTAATGATGCCTTTTTCTAGATTTAAATTTTGTATGTTATTATACGCTTTTTCTACAAGAACAAAAATGTTTGAAAAGTGTGGTACGCTGGTGGGGTACGCTTGTTGTAGTCATATCATATGTAGGATATAGTAGTAGCAATAACCTATCTCACTTTATAATAGCTATCTAGTTATTACACTATATCAGGTTATGAGCCACATTAATCACTTGCGAAAGTCCGTTACTTATATCGGCAAAGGTCTGGAAGAGATAGACCACGTCTACCGACTTCCCCCAAACAGTGTCCGCGTCCTGTTTGTTCAACAAGAGTTGGTCGCCGAGAAATTGAGCTACAATTCAAACAATTCCCAGTGAGTTTGTTGGCTTAATTGCGAAGAACGGAGATGATAAAACCAAAGATAGATTGAGTGATTTTTCCTGGGACGAACAGGTTTTTTTTTACCCCAAAATTTACAACTCAATTTATTAAGACAATGAAACGATTTCAGAACGATAGGAAGAGACAATGAAGGATCAGAATATTTTTTCAAAACTTTTATTTTTTCCTGGGACGAACAGGTTTTTATTGTTTTCAACAACTGACAGCGATAGAAAATATCAACATAACCACAATGACCGGAACTTTTTTCCTGGGACGAACAGTTTTTTTTACAAGAGAGAAGAATCCTGGGATTAGCGGCAAACGGTAGGTTGTTGTTGTGTATGATATAATTTTAGTGGTGAAATCGGCAATGCAATGTGACAGATCCCGCACCTACTTCTCTGGATGGAATTTACCTGAACTATTCAGAAGAATAAGGGTATTTGGTTGAAAAAAAGTAGCTTTGCTACTACATATGTTTATTTTATTTCAGGTTATTTTATTACTCCTTCGAAAACTTCTAGCAGCCTGTAAATCCACAGGCGGGGATTTCACAGTAAATCCCATTTATCGCTGTGCTGATGGCCTACGTTTCACGACGTATATTACAATTCTCTTAGTACCGTATCTGCCGTAGCGCAGGGATGGAACCCCCGTTAACAAAATATCTTTGAACATAGTTTGAATAAAAACAAACCCCCTCAACAACACATCAACACTTCTGCAGGAGTGACTGAATCCATGTCAGCTCACCATCAACAATATGAATACAAAAAATTCAAATTGAAAGATCATGCAAAATCTGACTCCACATCAGATGAACTCTCCAAAGAATTGACCCTTAAACAACATAGACTACTCCCCTTCACAATAGACCATCATGGCATGCTTGGACCCATCGCCAAAGACCTCCTTATTGGACATCCCAACTCAACCTTCGATACCGCACCAAATGACTACGACAAACGCTCAACTTCGATAGAAACCCAAAACCTCATCCGTCTATCCATGCATAAAAATAGACACAGAAATATATTGACAAAAGCAACTCGTCTTTGGAAACAACAATTTGGATCAACTTGGTTCACAAATACGTACCACGCTCAAACCCCAGGACAATGGGCAAAACAAGTCCTGGGTAACACTTACTCAATCCACAGCGCAAAACATATTCTATTCGCATTAAATCGACTCAACATGAAAATAGACAGTAAAACACCCAAATCCACGAAAGCAGAACGTTTTAAATGCAAATACTCTGACGAAATCATTCCCTATGTACGGTTTTTTGTTTGTTTTTTTCGGGATTCAATTTTTTTGAAAAGGGGGGGTTTATTTTTCTGTTTGAAATCGATCTTTATTTTTTTTTCGAATCTTGTTCGAAATCAGTTTACATACTTATTTTAGTATCGTGTAATTTATAGTAGTCGGAGCGTATGTTTTTTCGATCTTTGTTCTCTCAAAACGTATAAAACATACTTAGCACTTACTTTAACAAATGAATCGTTCGGCTACATTCTTGGCGCGTCCACATTTAGATCAAGTTCTGTTTGAGCAAACAAACAACGCGGATCATTTATCATTGATGCTCCTTGCAATGGACTTTGACCTCCACTGCAGATGATTGAAATGGACGAAGCAGTCCATCATCAAAGAACACTTGAGAGAAGAGCTCAATAGCTGTTTTTTAAGATGTACGTTATAGTTATATCCTCTTCAAATAACTACTAGCCTTTAATAATGGATTCCAACATCCATTACGAACAAGGGATTGTAATGGATGAAGTAGTCCATTAGCAATTTTTTTAGAAGGGCATGAGAGCATGGTAGTTTATTTAAGATGCCCATTAGATCATCTTTAATTAACCAGCCTCTTGTAATGGATTCCATCATCCATCGCAAACGAGTATTGTAATGGATGAATCACTCCATTATCAATCTTTTTTAAAACCAATAGTTTTTGTAAAGATGTATGTTAGATCATCTTTAAATAACTAGCTTCTTGTAATGGATTTCATCATCCATTGCAAGCAAAGGATTGAAATGGATAAAGCTCTCCATTATCGATCTTTAAAAATCAATAGGCTTTTTCAAGATGTACATTAGAACATCTTTAAATAACTAGCCTCTTGCAACGGATTCATAAATTCATTGCAAACGAATGATTGTAATGGATAAAGCTCACCATTATCGATCTTTAAAAATCAATAGGCTTTTTCAAGATGTACATTAGATCATCTTTAAATAACTAGCTTCTTGTAATGGATTTCATCATCCATTGCAAGCAAAGGATTGAAATGGATAAAGCTCTCCATTATCGATCTTTAAAAATCAATAGGCTTTTTCAAGATGTACATTAGAACATCTTTAAATAACTAGCCTCTTGCAACGGATTCATAAATTCATTGCAAACGAATGATTGTAATGGATAAAGCTCACCATTATCGATCTTTAAAAATCAATAGGCTTTTTCAAGATGTACATTAGATCATCTTTAAATAACTAGCTTCTTGTAATGGATTTCATCATCCATTGCAAGCAAAGGATTGAAATGGATAAAGCTCTCCATTATCGATCTTTAAACTAGCCTCTTGTAATGGATTCATGCATCCATCATGAACAAAGGATTGCAATGGATGAAACACTCCATTATCAATCTTTATAACCGATAGTTTTTTTTTAAAGATGTACGTTAGCTCATCTTTAAATAACTAGCCTCTTGTAATGGATTCATGCGTACATCATGAACAAAAAGGTTGTAATGGTTAAAGCTCTCCATTATCGATCTTACAAAATTAATACTTTTATTAAAGATGTGCGTCAGATCGTCTTTAAATAACAAGCCTCTTGCTATGGATTCATGCATCCATTGCAAACGAAGATTTCAATGGATAAAACAGTCTATTTTTCTTTTTTCATGAGAAAAGCT
>Ga0209092_10002764_pt1 | contig 15797 bp, 1 predicted proteins | sample FraStrMetagenome_FD_187446 | JGI IMG/M metagenome (GOLD analysis project Ga0209092, IMG submission 187446) | Marine eukaryotic phytoplankton communities from Arctic Ocean - Fram Strait ARC3M Metagenome (SPAdes) (version 2) | ecosystem: Environmental > Aquatic > Marine > Oceanic | place: Fram...
CGGGGCAATCCTGCTGTTTGCCATGATACTCCTCGTTATTGCTGCGGCAGGGATGACAGGGTATGGTGCTACTAGACAGGCAGTGAGCTTCGAAATGGCAGCGAAGTGAAAACTCATCCTAAGTTGTTTATTAAGGTTTTTAGGGAGACAAGGTTTTTCACTTAGACGGCACCAAAACCAAGACAGAGGCGGCAACCAGCGAAACCACCGGCGACCACACACACAACCAACCACGGTCCAGGCGACAAAACAAAAAGGCACCCAAATCACACAAGCGAGCAGCAAGACGAGACACGACAGCAGGTGACACTGCATCCTGCCGAACGAAGACCAGCATGACAGAACTAAGGACAACGACCCTAGGACAATCAAACAGGCAAACGAGAGGCAAGACACAAGACAAGACAACCTCCGTGGACGCGGAAGGCAGACGTGCAACTGGCAGATCGACGCACCTAGGAAACACCAAAGAACGGACCCACAAGGCACAGCAACAACCAACCGCAACGAAGACACACAAACCTGACAGACGGACGACAACCGAGAGGCAGGGCAGACGAAACCAGACACGAAATCACAGAACCACCGCAACACGGCACAGCAGGGACACAAAGCCAGGAATTCAGACAACCAAGAATCGGAAATCTTAGGCAATCTACACGAGTGGCTGGTCTCTGACTGAACTTCAAGGGCAGTGATCATGAACACATGCATGGATAGTCAAAGGATGCGCCCCGGGATTGTTTTGTCCCGGTGCGGCAAAACACCAACAGGCACTCCAAGCAAGGCAAGCTCTTCCAATGAAGCATCTGACAAGGCACCTTCATTCAACTCAACAAGACACAAACATTCTGATTGTGGAACGACTTCAATCTGTGGGGCACCCTGAGCATCGACAGTGATGTCCCAGCGACGCCTATTCCAAGGACCAAAGCGGTCAGTCAAAGGGACAGACATCATGTTTACCTCAACCATAGCATTGGCAACAAAAGTACGAATGACCCGACAAATGAAGACACGACCATGGCGCTCAACAGCCAACAGATTTCCTGGACGCAAGGAGTCGATTTGCAAAGTGTTGACAGGTTCCCCATTGTCTTCAAGCACACAGTTGGGGGGGTATTTATACGCAATGAGACGGGCAAGGCTAATTCTAATCCCTTTTTGGAATGGTTCCCCAGACACGGCATCACGAAGAATACACGTATGTTCGTCACAGACACGGTCAACAACAAAAGGTCCATCACTTTGAGGCAGAATCATCCCTACACCACGCTCATAAAAGGGTTTGACACACAAGACAAGTTCACCTTCACGGAAGGGAGGGGGAGAGGTTATTTCAGACATCTTCCTCGCCCTAGCCTTAGCTTCAATATTCCAAAGCTCTTCAAGAGTGGCAGATATTTTGGCACACTCTTCCTTTATTCCGACAAGCCAATCAGTATGGACAATGTCGGCAGGGAGCTCGTCGAAGGCTTTCAAGGCAGAGGCTAACCCAGCCATTCCGGAAAAACCATGCCATGCTTGATAGGGGGAGATGTTGGCAGAGTTGATGCGGTTTCGGCATTTGGATTCCAGATACCGCACAAATTTCGGCCAATCCCTAGGTTTAGACCTTATGAAACAATCAACAAGAACACTCAACCCAGCCCTGATATCACGATGGCCGCGTTCGTCAGCACCAAGGGATTGAGGACGCAAGGCAGTGGAAAACAGCTGATTACTTCCCATCAAGACGACAAGTTCTTTGAAAGCGACAGAGATGAATTCATTGTCACTGTGTACAATACAGGGAACGATGCCCGCATCAAGAAAGACATCAAGCAACTGCTCAGCTATGTGGACTTGATCCCGTCCCTTAACACAACGGAAAAAAGGATAACGGGTGGCAATACACAAGACAGTCAAGATGTGGGTTTCACCGCTCGCACCTGTAGGTCGAATCTCCATCAAGTCAATCTGAATACGATGAAACGGACGATAAGACAGAACTGACTTACTGACAGGTGTGTATTTGGGTTTCCTGAAGACACTAACACAATGTTTGCAACGTTCTACCCAAGTGTCACAATCACGACGCAATGTTTCTGGAGGGAACCAGTAGACAAGTTTCTTAAGTTCCTGATGCATGTCAGCAGCTGACAGATGCGCAGCCGCACGGGTGTTATGGACAGCACCAAGCAACAAATGCTTCCAGGTCATGTTGAAGGGGGTCTTAGCATGTCGCCCCGAGCCAAGATAACGTCCGTCAGGAACACAAGGCAAGTAGACAGCAGCAGACTCTTCTTTTCCCAACAACAGACCATCATCGGCAAGTGTGAAATTGACAGCACGAGCCTTTGCTTTCTTTAGTTCAGCACTTGGGCCCAAGGATTCCGCAATGAACTCGCCGGCAGGTTTCTTCTTGAGGACACCAATGATTTGCACAAATTTGGGGTCCTTAAGCTGGGCGATTTTCAATTCGTCTCTCAGGGTTTCAAGTGACAGAGCTAGTGATTCAACGCTTTCCGGCTCGACAGTCTTACCTGAGACAGGGTCAACAAGGGCAGGAGAAGACCCAGGGACAGCCCGTTTCAGAAAGACAGTGTGACCGGTCCAACAAGAGCGGAAGTTTTTTCTTTTGGTACCGATATCATCATATGCATCAGTGTATTCCTGTTTGGCACCTGAATTTCCAAAGACAAGATGAGTTTGGCGAGTAGGCAGGACCGAACCGACAGCAGGACCTCCAGGCAGATCGAACTCAGGATCGTAGAGTTTTCGTCTTGGTTCAACATGCCATCGGTACCAAGCTGTTGGGGTCTCTTGCCAGTAATCCTTTTTTGCATCTGCAGCGACCACAATTGGAGGGACAACTGCTGGCTGGGCAGGTGTTCCGGCGGAGCTGGACGATCCTCCGGTAGAGAAAGGTCTTTGAGTTTGAGTGACAGCACCGACAGAAGCAACTTGCACAGGCAGTTCCTTTGTTCGCTTTAAGGCAGAGATCTGAGACAATGAGATATTGGGATTGGCCAAAATGTCCGACAAGGAAAGATAAGGTAGATCAGGGACAGGAGTGGGTTCATGTCCGCGGTGCCAACCGAGGTACAAAGCGTGAGCATAAGCACGACAGAAGGCAGGAGGGTATTCTGCTTTGTCTTTCGAGCGAGCAGTACCCGTTGCACTAGCACCTTGGACATGTTCATGGGAATGAAGCTCGACTTCAGTGCAACGTCGGCCGACAGACTGGAGGTCAGGGTTGTTGGACAGGAAGATTGAAGCGCCCCGAGTCCGAATATCCCCCTGGACAGGATTCCAGTCCGAAGGTCTTTTTCCCCAAGCACATTGGTCAACTTTAATTTCAAACACATGACCTTTTTCAAGTAATTCCCGGATGAGACAGAATTGCCAAGCTTTACTACCACTAGGATGTTCCAACGCGAATGAAACGCCCGACCTGACACACATGTAACAAAGCCATAAGGCAGTAGCAAAAGTTTGGTTCCCTGCTTTTTCACGTTCGTTAAGTCCATCCCCCTGAGGCATTTCACGGGTACGAGTACACAACCCGGCAGTGAGATGGCTCAACGAAGAGAAGGTGGAACAGTCAGGGCCCAGAGCGACATGGTAGACAGTTTTTTGCACAATTTGTTCACAGCACCAATGTCGGTTTTCAGGGCGCAACAAGTCACCTTCAGGCAATTCGGCTCCCTTGGGCTCAGGAAACTTCTCAAAAGCCCGGGAGGTAAAGCCAAAACGGACACACTCACGTGACAGGCCTGCTGCACCACACATGCAATCAATGACAAGAGTAGGGAGCTTTTGGCCCGAGGAGACAGGTAGAAATGTTTTCACAGGAACAAGGGTTTCAACAACCAAATCGACAGGAATATGCCGATACGCAGGACGTTGCCAAGGGAGTTCCACGGAGACACTGCCATACACTGATCTGGCGATATCGCGGCACTGACTTGTATGTCCATCATCAACAGGGATAATGATTGACACTTGATGCAGGCCGACGTCGACATGACAGATTTCGGGCAGGTAATGTCGCAAGAAGGGCAAATAATCAACTGGGAACGTCTGTGGGGCACCTAAGACAATATGGTGGAGTTGGTCAGAGACAAAATGTTCGAGAGTAACTTGCTCGTCATCCGACACATGTCTTTCTTTGTAGGCAGCTAGACGAATGTTCTCATCAATAGCGCCCAAGACCAAGAAACAAGCTTCACCAAAAGCAATGACACCCTTGACAGATTCCGCTAACCGACAGACTTTGAGAACACCATCCAGAAACGTAAGTCGGGCTCGTTTAGTGACCTCTTTATTCCATGGTGGGGCAGACAGGGGTTCAAGCCACCGGCCACTTCCATGGGCATCTGGCAGAGTAAACTGCAACAGACCGTCACTAAAGGGAACAACATTGACCATTTCGGTCTCTGGGCCGCGGATGCGGTAGGAGTTCACAACGTCCGTGATGACAGCTTCAGTGGTGCCGGCATTGGGCATGACGAAACAAGGCACGTAGAAGGTAGGATGCCAATCCTTTTTGGCAGCACCGACAGGAGCCATGCTAACAAGAGTGAAGTCATACACCGGCACAGAATCATTGACACTAAAGACACCCACACGACGGCAGTCAACCACAGGAAGAAAGGTGTCCATGACAAGACGCAACGAAGTGCAAGGTGAATAATGCAACAAGTCGTCAGATTCATGGACAGCAAACTGTTGGGTATACTTATCACAATCGTCAAATTCGAGAGAATTAGCAGACTGAGCGGATTGAACCATTTTGAAGGCTTCCGCAAGTGTCTTTGGCAAGCGAGCAACATCGGCACTGACATCCCTGACAGCGTCGCGGTCCAAGGGGTTGCGCGACAATCCATCGCCCAACTGACCTCGGCCAGGCTGGAACTGCCAGACAGGGTGGATTTTAGTGTGGATTTTTAACAGCATGCGCAGAATTTTATCCGGCTGTTTCAAGTCAAGGTTCAAGACAGTGTTATTGAGGTGGTCAGTGGAGATGACAACGGTAGCACCAGTGACAATGGAACTAAAATGGTCAATAGAGGCAACAATGGAAAACAACTCACGATCCCAAGTGGCCCAATTCATTTGAGCTCCAGACAGACTTTTACTGAAGAAACCCAAAGGCACAAGACGGATACGGGATTTGAACAATTTCTCAAGACCAAGTTCTTCGTCATAGGCAGCTCGGCTGGGGACATCCGACAGGACATTGTATGAATTGACAATGTCTGACAAACGGCCAGAGTTCCGAGTGTGCTGTGAATACAAGCGTTTGAATTCCTGATATCTGCTTTCGACGGCAGCTTTGGTGCTCCAAGGGGGTAAGCCCATTGTAGCATAGTGGCTGGCAGAAAGTTCCTCAGAGACAGGGGCAGCTTGAAACAAACCAGAGCCAATCCCATATTTACAGGCGTCAGGGTACAAGATAAAGGGGTTAGTGCCATTGGCGGCACCCTCCAAATCAGGGACACTGAGGTCGACAGCTCGGGCAGCACATTCACGCAGCTCATTGAAGGCTGCTTCGCACTCTTTTGTCCAGAAGGCAGGCCAACTATTATCTGGAGCGTCTCCGTGGCGGTTTTTAACGCCTGGGTCCTTGCCCCGAATGTTCTTCTTGTAAGAGCCTGAAGCCCTGCGCTCATGCAACTCCGACATACATTCACGCAAGGGAGCGCTGATGTCAGAAAACTTTGGTGACACATGGGCACGAAAAAAACACAAGGTACACAAGAACCGTTCCACATCCTCAACCCGTGAAGGTCGAGGCCAATTACGGATGGCGTCAGTCTTGGCAGGGTCAGCGGACACCTTTCCTAATCCGGCAACCTCTCCTAAGATCGGGACAGCCAACTGCAAAAAATGACACTTACTGAGTTTGAACCTCAAGTTGATGACAGCAGCACGCCTAAAAACAATATCCAACGCTGCAAGATGTTGGTCAAAGCCGTTCACTTTATCATCGCCGACATCCGGGTCTGTGTAGGCTCCGCTACCCAGGGCACCATCGTCGAAGAAGAAATTAAGTGCAGCATCGACAGTCTCAAGTTCGGCAGCAGTGGGAGCGAAATGATCCATCATGATCCCTTGGAAACAACTGGGTCCATTAGTGACACCAAAGGGCATGACAGTCCACTGACGGATGCCGACAGACGTAGTGATTTGCATTGCACGTTTGGCACGTTCTGTGGCAGCAACTTGATTAAAGCCTGCCCAGGCGTCAAACGTGGTTTTGTATTTCTTTTGAGCCAACAGTCGAACCATGGTGTGTGTATCAGACAGCACAATGGGGGTTTTGACAGTGGCACGATTCAAGTCTCTGAAGTCACAAATCCAACGGCCCATATCATCATCCTTTTTGTGGACAGTATGAGTTCTGGTTGCCCACTCAGAGAGTTGCTTATAGTCAGGGGTGCGCAAATGCCCCAGCTTTTCAGCTTTATCGACATGGTACGCCTCCTTTTTCTTTTGCTCTTCTGAGTATTTAGGCAGAGTATGCTTGACAGGCTTGACATTAGGCAAAAGTTCGACATCAAAGACAGGTCCCTTCAAGGTGGAAGAAGGTGCACCCTCAATGTGAAGATAAGGGGCCCATGACCACACACGGGAGCGCAGCTTAGCAAACTGTTTGTCCGTCAGGTGAGCATACCTGGAGAACCGATAAGTGTCCAACTGTGCGCACACGGCTGCGCGGTACTCATCAGACATGACATTATCATACTGGGGAGAGTCAAAGACAGAAGGATCCGGCGGCAAACTCTTGTTAGTCTTAGAAGCACGAACAGTGACCTTTTCACTCAACAAGGCAGAGGAGGCCATTCCTGACAATACTAGCACGACAAGTAACACCCAACGCTGCAATACGCCCAGCCGAGGAACCCGGTCCATGACAGGAGGAGCGTCAGGGTCCGGATCCATGACAGGATGTGCAGTTTTATAGGCGTCTGTACCAAGAATTGAAGCATCACGATTGACTTCATCCAAGACAACAATCAAATCCTGATCATCAGGCATCAAGGGCACAGAAGAAGAGAGAGCGGTGCCGGGACTCAAGTCCACCGGTTCATCCGAGACATTACGCACGACAATAGACAACTGATTTGATTCAACAGAGACAGGGCCTTCTGGAACTTCGACGCCCGGATACATTTGTCCAACGACAGGGGAGCACCAATGGACAGTTTCCGCACCGAATTCCCAGATGGGCCGAGACATCGAAACAAGCGCCATGGATTGAGCAGGCACGGTCACTTGCTGATCGAGCTGCCAAACACCAGGCACTTCACTCATGGTATTCATTGTGACAGAACCTACCTTGGGGTTGTGGGGGTTTTGTTTTCGTTTAAGCAAGGGCAGGGAAACTCCACAATGCGTGAAGATAATATTACCTGGCCTTCTAATCACGTCTATCCCCAACTGAACCAAGTCAGGCCAACCGACAAGGAGGTCGTCATTCTGTCCTTTAACAATGCGAACTTTCAAGACAGGGAAGTTGTCATTGGCAGCAAAATCCCCAATACCCAGCTGGAACTGTGCCGTGACATCGACTTTAATGCCTTCCCCGTGATCAGCAAAACCTTTGAAATAATGGGGTGAAGCGTACCGCTTAAAATTAAGTAGGGCACGCTGTTGCCCTTGAGGCAGATCTTTTTGAGCACGCAAGATTTCGGAGGCACAAGAGTCAGACATAGTAGTTCCTTCAGCACAAGTATCCCACCCGACATGGACACTAACACTGGGCAGATTCAAAGGATGAATCATGCTGCCAAGATGGTATCCAGAGGCAGGTCGTTCACAAGGTGGCAGATCAATTTTATCGAAATCGACAAGCTTATTAGCATCATGGGTTTGTCGCATGGTCTGGCAGGTTTCGTCGCCATCACGGGTGGGGCCTTGCTCTACGAACAGTTCCTGATCGTTAGCTTCGCCTTCCGCAACTCCGCGTTGACGAGCGTCCTTCCCTCCGCCTTTGGCAGGGGGTTTGACCTCGCGATGTAACCAGGGACACTTCTCGGGACCATGACGGCAAGGTCGAGCGTTAGGGTCCTTCTGGCAGTTTCTCCAAAACATGCAAGTAGTGCCCATGCTACCGGCGGGCTTGAGCTCTCCGGTGGCAGTGAGATGGGATTTCGGGGCCCCATTCGCTGCACCGGCTTTAGCCTTTGGAGCCGCTTTGGCCTTAGGCTTAGCACCGACGGCAGCATGCAAGGCAGCGATAGCGACAGGATCTTCAGTTTGACCAGCTAACTTATTAAGGCTAGCTTTTTGTTTTTTAGACAAGGACGCACCAGCGGCAGTTTCACTGACAGGCAACGTAACTGCTTCTTGTGAAGGTTTACCAGCTACTTCGGCAGCGACACGTTGTTTAAGAACCTGATTGTGATGATACTGATGGTGTCCTCGTCCCTGACACAAGGAGCAAGGCTGTTTCTTGACTTCTTCCTTCTTTGCGGCCCACCGGGTATCCTTGGCGGCAGCAATGTTAGGGCAGTCTTTCTGAACATGGCCGACCCCGTGACAGGTTTTACAGGCATGCGAGGCAGGTAGCTGTGTTCCTCCCAACTCCTGAGCACCCAGGGGAGCACCCAACATGTGTTTGGCACTATCCCAGACAGCACTTTGTCTCTGCATTCCTCCTCCAGAAGCGAGTGGGTAGGTGGCAAGAACTTCGTAATAATCGGCAACAAGACTACGCAAGGTGTTCCAAGACAAGTCATTTTTTCTATGCAACTTGATGTGTCTAACACATTCAGGAGGCAAAAGATCAATAACACGAATGAGAAGGGATTCTTCCGAGGGGACATTAGATGGACAGTGATGTCGGTAATCCTGCAAGGTGACCTCAAGACGTTCAAAGAAACTCTTGTACCCGTCAGTATTAGTCCAGGCAAAACGATCCCAACTAAGTTGAGCCTCTCGACGCGCAGCTTCGGCAGATATTTCAAACATTTTGATCTTGGCTACAACAGCTTTCCAACAACCTTCATGGTCTGATTTTTGTTCAATGGCAATGTAATCATCACTGTTCTGGAGGTTTTTGACAGCTTCTCCTACTACAGGGACTGTCAGCCATGCACCGACAAGCAACTGAACCTGTTCATGTCGTGGCATGGTGCGACCTCCGGCAAGCAATCCGGTCACACGATTGAAGTAGACAAACCATTTATCCAATTTAGACAGATCCTTCTGTTCAGCAACAGGCACTGCAACCTTAGTTTCTCCACGCATGACAGGGCGTGGGGCATCACTCCCTCGAGATATGACGCGTTCTAATAAGGCATTGTTCTGTTGCTGCAGAGGGACAAAAGCCGCGGCAAGAGCATCACCAATTGCAGAGGCCAAGGAAGGTCCGCCGGGGCCCGGTGCAGAGGCAGGGGGTTCCGCGACAGAGTGATGGGCAGACTGAGTGTGTGAGGAGGCTGCCAACTCATGACAGGCTTTGCCACACCCACAGTAGGCCCTCTGCGTTCCTTGTTGAGCGACACAATCCTGATGGCAAGTGTGACACATGACATGTGAGCAAGTGATCCCGTTTTCACCGACATAAAGACAGGGACGGCAATCCGAAGCTGCAACAACCTCTTCACACATACAACAATGCCAGTCATTAGGATTGGTAGAGTCAGGTTGAGCCTGCCCTTCCTGACCATCCGCATTCTGTCCGGTTCCGAGAAAGAATTCTTGTGGACCGGCATTAGGGGGAAGGTGAGGAGTAGTGGCAGGTGCGGCGTCCTGTTGCTCGTTCTCGACAAGAGGTAGATTGACAGAATCGCCCGTGGCTAGGGATCCGGCTAACTGTCCAGTGCCCCCTGCTTGACTTACTGCATCAACGGCACCAACATTGACAGTGGTGGCAAAAGTATCACTTGAGGCAGGTTCAGAGTCAGAGCTGACACGGACATGTTGGCAAGTCCTAGATTTTGGTACCTGTTCGCCATATGGACAATATGACAATGACACAGGGCTAGAAGAGCGACTTCCAGACCGATGGCGACAGGCAGAATGTTCAGGGACAGGTGGCATCGGCTGGTGCGGGGGTGGCGGTGACAAGCTCCGCAAGTGATGCTGGAGTTCGTTAACGTCAGCGTGCAACGCCCCGACCTGAGCGCCCAATACCTGTTCTGAGTCAGCATTTCGCAACGCATTAGTCAGTACAGAAATGGATTCTCGATGTTCCTGAAGTTCAATACTTTGTTGGTTCAAGGCAGTGCGAAAGTTCTCCGCCAACTGCTGAACACAATTCTGGATATCCTTTAACTGCTCAGAGGTTTCTGAGGGTGGAGGGACAGTAGCGCCGGTGTGTGGTTCGTTACCTCCGACCCCAGCCTGAGGCAGGTCGACAAAATTTCCCGAGTTCATCGTTCGAAACAGACGGCTAGACAGAAAGATCATATTGGTAATCCCACCTTGAGATCCTGCAGCCACACGAGAGGCAGACTGAGGGAATCGGGAGATTAAGAACCTAGACAGAAAATAAGCAATAGCCACAATCCAAATTGCAAGGGACAACATTGACGGGGGTGTCCAATGGGGCAGATCTGACAAGAACTCACCTTCTGAGGTTCGACCTTCTGAGGAACCGGCAGAATCATGGAATTCGGGGGAGTCGCCAGGCGTTTTCTTCCACCGGTAACTTTCAAGTGTCATGAACAAGGCAGGTGCCTTCTTTTCAAGAATCCACTGGAACAAGGAGACAGGGACTTCATTGAAAGTGGACACCAACGCAGATGACAACAAGATGGGAAACACAGGGTTTACCGCTTGGTAACAAGGCAAGTAGGAAACACACAAAAGAATAACAAGATAGTATTTTGTGCGCTTCCCGGAGCAGCCCCCAGTTGTGGAACCGGGCGGGGTCCTGGATATGACATGATAGACAGACCACAAACACCCCGCATAGTAACCGGTAAGAACACAGCACAAACTTACTCCCGCAGACAGCATGGAGAGAAGAGACATGCATGAGCATGCAGGTCGCCTTTTCTGCGCTATACCGCAAGGAGCCTTCCAACTAAGGCAGTCGCAACGATTCGGAACTGATGTACGCAACAAAGACATTATGTGTGTTGATGCGTTATGACAGACACGAACTTCAACGATCAATTGGTTTCACACCGACAGTGTGGTTCTCACCGCTTTGGTGAAGATTGATTAGTACACACCGGCGCAGCTCAAGCTTGATGCTGAGGAGCGCGAGACGAGCGATGCACTGCAATGCTGACAGATCAAGACAGATCATGCAATGCTGGCTGATTTGCATCGCTTTTTAAAGCTTTTAAAGCAGTACCCTAGTTAAACTTCAAGGGTCTCCCTGGTGTCATACAAACACATTCCATTTCACAACTCGCCCCGTGACACACGGGGGACCCTTAGGATGGGAGCCCATCTCCACCCTAGGTACTGCACGAATTGACAGGGTCGTCACGCAGCGCCATAGGGATCCATAGGGAGACAGGGGCCGGGTAGTCCTGGGTCGTCCAGACAAATCAGGGACCGGTCCTTAGTGAAAGTGGCGTTCGGAACTCGTGAATTCAAAGCTCTGACAACTAAGGGGGAGACAGGGTACACACGTAGCCACACGCAAGAGACAACACAGACAGACAGAGGAACAATCCACTCTTCTGCAAGTGCTTCAACTGACAATATGTAGGCAGCTCAGAACAGGGATGAGATAATGACTTCCTCATTCTCTGTCATCATGGCTGCAACGGCTCGGGTCTTTTTCTTTCATTGACAGACCTTCTCAGCCGCAAGACAATTTCAAGACAATGACTCCAAGGCAAGCATGGCATGAATGGCATGAGATGATCGAGATGCAAGTCAGTTAAACTAAGAGACAGCAGGTCGCAACGCACACACGGAGATGAATCACACACACGCAAGCAAGCAAGGAGGAAAGACAAGAACAAAACAAACAAGAGAGGAGAGGGAGAACAAGGAAAACACATATGGACAGTAGGAAGTGCAAGCATTTTGTGTTTTTGACAGGCAAGGGCAGAAGGTCTTATCCTCTGAATTGCCAAGCTCACTCCTTCTTGTACTCATGTAGTCACCATAATCCTTCTCCTGTCTCTGCTGGGGCAGGGGCAGCTGCTGGCTCAGCGGCAGCGTCAGCTTCTGACAAGACCGCACTGACCATATCCCAGCCAGCACCAGTGCTCCCTGATGTACTGAGAGATTGCTGCGACAGTGGGGGCCCTGGCTCTGACAGAAAAGTTCCGACACCCGAATTGACTAAGCTGGGCTCGACACTGACAGATAAGGCCAAGCTCTCCACGACGCTGGCAGATACATGACTGACAACTGATTCGGCAAATATAGCATCATTGATCTCGGCAGCAGAATCTGTGACAGTCGGCCGTTGCATCCTTTGTCCTGAGGCAGTGGGCTCACTATCGTTTGTCATGGCAACACGAAGGGCCTCCTGGGCAGTAAAAGAATCGCAATGAACATTCAATAAAGCTGCCAATACTTCGGCAGTTGGTCCTGATGAACTTTGTCCTGCGGCAGGGGTGGGCTCTTCTGCAACACCGATAGAGACAGGTGAGGCAGGTACTTCCACGGCTGGCGAGGCAGGAATACTCTGATCATTAGAAGAGGCTGCAATGACAGAGGTCGGAACTGGAGTCACAGCAGGATCGGCTTCAACCAGTGCGGTGTTCGCGGAAGCTTTCAACATCTTCCTGTGTCCAGGTTTGCGGATGTGTTGATTCCACTGCTCCACTCCATTACACCAGTGCTGGCAGAGGTCACAATATATCTGCGGATATTCATCAACCGGTGCAGAGGCAGAGGCCTTGGCAGCCACGGCAGCACTGGCAAGATCACTGGTAGAAGCGGCAGTATGAAAAGTTTCGGCCAAAGCGCTGGAGTCTGGGGGCATATACCCAACTGCCAATAAAAACTGATTCCCAGGTGACAGTGACTGCAAAGCCTGCTGAGCTGCTGCGGCAGTGACGTTGTGATCCAACTCAATGACACGGGCAGTGGGGGCAGGTGCAGGTCCCATTTCTTCTGGTTCGGCATTCGCAATGGCAAGAACAGGTTCCGGCGAAATGACAGGTGACACAGCTGCTGGCGGTGATGAGGGAGGCGTAGTGGCAGGAGGCAGTGCCGATGGAGAGGCAGGTGCTGCAAGAGAGAGTTCACCATGCGGGTCCACCATGGCTTCAATCCTATACCACGTCTGACCATAGCGCCAGGCAGTGTAGTGAGTACCATTTTGAATAAACGACAGTATTTCATCCACCCAATGAGGCTTCAACGCCTGAGGCCTCTTCCTGATAGTTTCCAAGGCCTCGGCAGAAACATAGTAAATGCGGCAGCTGAGGATGGCGTCGACGGCAGCCCTGTGGAAACCCGACAGAGTTTCGTTAGGTGGCTGTGGCGGTCCACGCTCGCTGACACTTGTCCCAACATCTGATGTCCCATCGGCAGGGGGGTCGGTCTGATGCAACGGTCTGACAGATCCTCCGAGCGGCGTGACAGGGCAGGCCTTCATAGGTACACCATCGGCATTCAAGAGATATCCCTGGGCGTTGTAGCGACAGCCTGGTGTATCTGCACGGTGGTAGGCACCTGGTGCCGACACGGCAGAGGCAGCAAGTTGTTCTCTGGGCTCTGTCATTGGTAAGTTCTGGAAGTAGGCAGGGCTGGCAGATGGGTGTATCACAGGTGGTCCTTTTGCTTGAACTGCCTGCAAAGACGGCTCCCAACTCTGCAATCCTTTGGGGACAGGCGTGCCACTATAATCCACGATGGCAGAAGAGAATTCATTCGGTCCTCCGATGACAGTCTGTGCCCGCCGGTCCTGTGCCTGTATCGCGGCAGCTGTTGCTGTGACAGTTGCGGCGAAATCCCTGGCAGCACTGGCAATGGCAGACATGGCATCTGCCTGTTGAAGCTGTTCAGGAGTGGGAACGGCAGATGGAGGTCCATTGTCATTCCTTAACTCGGCAGCGGCGGCAGCAGCCAAAGCTGCGGCAGCATTCGCCTGTTCCACTTGGCGGTTGGTCAGAGGGTAATGGATAGTCAATAACCTTTCTGTTTCCCGCTGCAAGCTCTGCACCTTCTGTGACAAGGTAGGTGGAGCCTTAAAAGCTCGGACAGGTACGGCAGGTGGTCCCTCTCTCGTCAAATCAATGATACCATGGCCAATGGGTCCCAAGACAGGTGGTGGTGACTTTCCCGCTAAGGATGGCGGTGGCAGTTTTGGCATTTTCTTTGACATAACAAAATTTCCGTCCCTGTGTTGGATCGGATACCCGGAACCATCGACAGCAACAGTCATCGTTCTCGGAGTGACAGGTCCATCGTCAGTTACATAGGCACCCTGGACAGGAGGAATTGTCGGAGTGGCAGGGTTGGGCCGTGCTCCACCTTGCTGCAGTGTGGCAGGAGGGGGAGTGTCCGGGGGCCTTGGTCCACCTTGCTGCAGTGCGGCAGGAGGGGGAGTGTCCGGGGGCCTTGGTCCATCTGGCGCTTTTGGGACGGCAGGTGGAACCATGGTAGGCGGCCTCTGCGGGTCGGCAGTGGCAGGAAGTGGTGGAGGCATCACTGCGGGAGGTGGCGGTGGAGGCTGAGGGGTCGCGACAGGCTGGAAACCGTTATCCTGACTGCTTGCGGCAGGGGCAGAATCACGCCACCTGTTTGCTCCGTTATAACCTCCGTGCCAGGCAGAACTCGAACTTCCCCATCCTTCCGCTTTTGCTGCTTCGACAGGCTTTGGTTCAGACCACTTGGCAGATGTGGGGGCCCAAGGAATGCGACCGCGAGGAGAGGGCGTTCGGCCTCTTCCCCAAGTTTTGGGATCACCCCAGGAGCTCCTTCCACGTGAGTGGACCCTGGCAGTGGCAGTGACAGGCTTCGAACTTCCCTCGGCAGTTCTTTTTGCACGAGCGTCGGCAGGTGATGCAGACAGCTGGCGGTTCGGCACTGAATTCTGCCTGACCTGTTGGGCAGTGGGGCGTTGTCCTGGTACCTGTTGTCCATCGTCCTTCAACGAGGCAGTACCCCAACCTCCTTGACCGGCAGGTCTGGTCCGGCTGTCAATGGCCTCTCTGTGGGGATCCCGAAGTTCACCGGCAGGGAGGACGTCCGCGACGGCAGCAGGAATGTCATCACCATAGAAGTGGGCAAAGACAGCGTTTTTATTGATCTCCAGAGAGAAGAACTGATCGTCAGTCAAGTGCAAAATACCCTGTCCTCCTGTAAGACAGCCGATCATCCAAATATACCGCTGATGGGGCCGATCAGGAGAGGTAGGGCAGCGATTCATAGGATGGCTGGGATTCTGACAGAGCTGGCACTTCGGCAAAATGTTCGTATAGGCAGAAAGTGTCAATCCCATCAAAGGCTGATCAAAGTGAAAATATGGGCACCAAGGGGCCTTTGTACATCCTTGACCGGCATCGCACACACGGCTGCGAAAGTTGACATCACCCGGCAGACTCGGCTTACGCCTGTAATTAGAAGGCATACAACATGTGAAGAGCAAATCAGATTCATCCGCGACAGTAATTTCACGATTACCCGGCACATGACGGCGAAGGAGCTCCCTCGATGGCGAAGGACAGGGTACCAAATACTTCTGTTGATGCTCGGCAGTCTGACGGTTGTTATGGTGAAAATCACTGACTTCTGTCCAATACGGCTCATCTTGTTGCAAAAAGGACAGGTCGCGAATGGTGATCCACTGTTCTGCACGCTGGGCAGTATCCAAGTCATAGTGACGGAGGATTTTCCAATGGGTGTGGCGATTCATCTTCATATCCGGAACTTCTGGG
>Ga0209092_10002765_pt1 | contig 15795 bp, 12 predicted proteins | sample FraStrMetagenome_FD_187446 | JGI IMG/M metagenome (GOLD analysis project Ga0209092, IMG submission 187446) | Marine eukaryotic phytoplankton communities from Arctic Ocean - Fram Strait ARC3M Metagenome (SPAdes) (version 2) | ecosystem: Environmental > Aquatic > Marine > Oceanic | place: Fram...
GGCCATGTAATGCTGCGCCGCCGCCGATAAATTTTCATATTAGGGGTAATATTATAGGGGAAGCCTCGATGCCATGTGCATCGGGGCTTTTTTGTCGATGGTGGTCAGCGGCACGACTGAGCTCGTTTCTGAATCCTGAGTGGGTCGAAGGACCGAAGTCCGGAGATGCTTCTGAGCCCCGCTGCAGGGGAATGCTGCAAGTCCCGCCGCAGCCGTCTTCGCTCTAACCGAGCTACGCCGATCCAAGGGGGAGGTGTTTTTTACCATTTACTTGAAGGCTCTCCGACTTATGTGGAAGGATATGCCTGACGGGGGGGAGGGGCTTGTTTGAGCAATTGCAATCTGCGAGTATTATAAACCGCGATAGGAGTGTGGGCGACTCGCCCACATTCATCCTGTGTGGCTGCAAAGGAGGGCGACTCGCCCACATTCATCCTGTGTGGCTGTAAAGGAGGGCGAGTCGCCCTCATTCATCCTGTGTGGCTGCAAAGGAGGGCGACTCGCCCCCATTCATCTTGTGTGGCTGTAAAGGAGGGCGAGTCGCCCACATGCATCCTGTGTGACTGCAAAGGAGGGCGACTCGCCCACATTCATCCTGTGTGGCTGCAAAGGAGGGCGAGTCGCCCTCCCTCCTTTTTGCCGCTAAATGACCATGCACCTTTTCTGCTCGGAAATCATCAGTGTCACGCAATCGCGTGATAGACGAAGCGAGGGAAGACATGTATACTCTCACAAGGTCACGCCAGAGGATGCTGCCAAGGCCTTGCAAGGCACGAAAAAAGTCGATTTGGAAGGCCGCGTCAAAAAAGCGAAGTAAAACAGAATAGGATTTATTATGAACAGAATTATATGTGCAGTTGTTATGAGCGCCGTGTCAGTGGCTAATGGGCTGGTGGCGTCTGAAGGGGACAAAAACTGGCGGATTGATACCGCGAAGGAGTGGAGCGGAGCTGCTCGCCAGATCGAAGGGCTGGCAGTGGACGGTGACCTCCTGGTTGCCTCCGACCAACAGGGCCTTTACCGCAGCGAGTTGCAGCGCTTTGAGTCAAAGCGCTCAGCGCAAACGCTGACGCTCACGGCATCGACGCAGTGGGAAAATTGGCAGCCGACCAAGCGCAAAGTGACGCCACCGACGCTCGGGGATGCACCGATCATGCTCGTTAAGGGGCCCGGCGATTACTGGATCCTCGGTCGCAATCAAGCCCCGCGAAGCGCGAAGAACTTCAAGCCCGAAGCGGCCACCTTGGAGGGCTTCGACATTGCGCTGCAGACCACGCCGTATCCGCATCTGTTCGATGCGCCCGGCGGTTTGAAGAGAAGCCTCGGCGGCTACCACGCTTGGCAGAGTCACGATATGGTCAACTGGGTGCATCATGGCCCAGTCACTCCAAAGTCTGCTAAATGGTCAACCACGGCCGAGTTCGTCGACGGCAAGGCCTACATCTACTACGACTTCCCCAATGATCAGGACCCACATCTCTATATCGACGACGATCTAACTGATGGCCAGCCTGGTCAAAATATTGGACTCGCGTTCAAAGACCCTTCCGACGGCTCGGATTGTGTCATCATTCGCGACCTAGATGGCAAGTTTCATTTGATCTACGAGGACTGGAGTCCGATCGACGCTAGCAAGCATTCTTGGGATTCACCATTGGCGGGACATGCCGTCAGTGACGATGGCATCAGCGACTTCAAGATCCTGCCGCCGGCGGTGGATGAACGCAGCAAGCCAACCGGCAAGTTTATAGAGTATCCGCATCCGCACTGGCACAAGGAGGACCCTAAAAACTTCCCTGGAAAAGTTGCGACCAAGGATGTGCGCCAGCATCGCATCAAAGCAGGGGACACCGCGGCCTATGCCAAATACGAAATACACGCGCCCGAGCAGCACGCCTACGGCGACTGGGCGGGTATTGCGATTGGCGGACAATACTACCTCGTTGCCGATTACCATCCTGTGCATCAGCCAATTCGCATCGGATTGTTTACCTCGGCCAGCTTGGATCAGCAATTTGAGTTCATCGGCGAGCTTGGCAACGGCCATCCGGATCCCGACATCGGCTTTGCTGAGGGGCAGTTCTATCTAGTGAATCAAACTAAACACGACTACGTCAGCCCCGGCCCATGGGTCGAAAAAGTCACTGCGCGCGTGGGGGTCGATACCAGCAACGACGGCAAAGCCGATGTGTGGAGCGACTGGCAGGAAGTCAAAGAGAGCTACGACTACATCGAAGGTTTCTCTAAGCAGGTTCAGCGCATACCAGCGGCGATGGATCTGAGTCAGTTGCCGGCAGGTTACGGCTTCTGTTTTGAGCTGCGACTCGAAGATACCACAGCAAACCAATCCAAGCCGATGCTCGACAGCATCGAGATCCGTTTCAAATAGCAGACGATGAAGACACCGCTGCATACATTTAGACTCATTTTTCTTTCGCTGGTCTTGGCCAGTGGCGTGGCGTTGCGGGCAGCGCCTGCCTCGGACCACACGCCGATCCATCTGCAAGCGGACATCGTCTATAAGACCACCGCAGCAGGGGAGCTGCATCTGGATCTCTTCTATCCAGCGACTGAGCTGGTGGGCGCCTATCCCCTGGTGGTCTACACGCATGGCGGCGGCTGGGCGGCGGGCAGCAAGAACAAGGCACAGGGGCGATCGAACATTGCCCGCACTGTGCGCGGCTTGACCGAAGCGGGCTTTTGTGTGGCAGCTGTGCAATATCGGCTCTGCAAAAACGGGGATACGAGCATCCGTGATTGTGTGACCGACTCCATGGACGCCGTGCGCTACCTTGCCAAACAGGGTGAGGCGCTGCATCTCGATGCCAGCCGGGTGTTCACCTATGGCGACTCTGCGGGCGGTCAGCTCGCCCAGATGTTACTGCTGACCCAGCCGGAGGACTTCCCCGGTGCCGCCGAGCTTGCCGGTCAGCGCTACACCATGCGTGCCGGTGTTTCCTGGTATGGCCCCTGTGACTTCGAGAAGACCGAGCTGTTCAATCACGATGGTCGCGCGAAATTTCGCGATCGGTTCGGCCCACGTGTGCTCAAGTCTGACACCCCACCCGCTGATAAACTGCGCCTCTACCGCGAAGTCAGCCCGGTCAATTACCTTCGCAAAGAGAGCCCGCCACTGCTCATGATTCAGGGCGACAAGGACACCACTATTCCCGTTCACCAGGCCTATTATATGCAGGCAAAGGCGAAGGCCTGCGCCGCTCCCGTCGAGCTCCTTATCGTCAAGAACGCTGGGCACAACTGGCGAGAGGTCGATGCGCCCATCGAGCCGTCGCACGACGAGATTATCCAGCGTACCGTCGACTTTCTGGTGGGCGAGCTGAAGCGAGAGAAAGCGTTGTAATCAATTTTAATACACAGAGACAGAGTCCACCACAGGACCTACCCACGATGACACTCAAAACGATGACTATCACGAATGCTTTACGCGGCGCCTTTGCCGCGATGATGATTGTCGGGGCAATGACTGCGGGTGGATCCACGGGCATGGCTGCGGAAAACCTGGCATCCAAACCAAATATCCTGTTCATCCTGGTGGATGATCTGGGCAAGGAATGGGTCAGTTGCTACGGCGCGGAAGATATTCAGACCCCGAATATTGACGCACTCGCAGCGGGTGGAATGAAGTTTAATAATGCCTACTCTATGCCGCAATGTACCCCCTCGCGCACGACGCTGCTGACCGGCAAATACGCATGGCGAACTGGCTATGTTAATCACTGGGATGTCCCGCGCTGGGGCGTCGGCTACTTTGATTGGAAGTTTAAGGAAAACACCACCTTTGCCCGCCTGATGAAAGATCTGGGTTATGCAACGTGCGCGGCAGGCAAATGGCAGATCAATGATTTCAGGATCGAGCCACAGGCGATGCAGAAGCACGGTTTTGATGACTGGGCCATGTGGACTGGGTGTGAGGGTTCCGTGGATGAAAAGCACGAGAATAAATCAACCCAGCGCTATTGGAATGCCTATATCAATACCAAAGAGGGATCAAAAACCTACGAAGGCAAGTTTGGTCCCGATCTCTATAGCGACCATCTCATCAATTTTATGCGGGCACACAAAGAGGAGCCGATGTGCCTCTATTACCCGATGGCGCTGACGCATATCCCCATGACGACGACCCCCGATGAGCCCAGAGTAAGGAGCGTCATCGATAAGCACAAAGCCATGGTTCGCTACACGGACAAGTTGTTGGGCAAACTGATAAGCGCACTGGACGAGCTGGGAATTCGTGACAACACCATTGTGATCTTTACCACCGACAATGGCACAGCCGCTCCTCCCCGCGGCGTCATCGGCACCCGCAACGGGAAAGAGGTTGTAGGCGCCAAAGGGAAGGAATCGGAAGCTGGGGTTTGCGCGCCCTTTATTGTGAACTGTCCGGGACTCGTTCCTGCCGGGGTCGAAACCGAAACCTTGACCGACTTTTCAGACATGCTGCCCACCTTCGTAGAGCTAGGCGGGGGCAAGCTGCCGGAGGATCTCATCATCGACGGGACTTCGATTGCGCCCGTGATTCTGGGCAAAAAGCAGGGCCACGAGCGCAAGTGGATCATGGCCCTTGGGCACGGTGGCGCCAAACTGGATAAGGACGGGGTGCGGGGCGTAGAGGATTTTGCCACGCGTGTCATTCGGGATAAGCGCTACAAGGTCTGGGTATCCAATGAAAAGAAGATTATCCGCCTGTACGACCTGAGAGAGGATCCTTGGGAAGAGACAAATCTCCTCAGCAGTGACCGCACAGAACACAAGAAGGCCCTGGAGAAATTTCAGAAAGTCATCGATTCACTCCCGGAAAAGGATGCCCGTCCTTTGTACGAGCCAAGAGCTGCGAATCCATGGGACCGGAACGCAAAGAAGGTAAAGAAGGCCAAATAGAACGAACCCCGTCCTGATCGATAAACAATTTTCAGAAAACAAGGTGTGGCTTCGGTCACCTAAAAAAGGAAAACGATATGATGAACAATAGATTATTACGTAGAACCCTCATTGCAGTCCTGACTGCAGGTTTTTGTGTCAGCCTGGCAGTCCCTGTGATGGCCGATGAAGCATCCGCCTCTCAGCCAAATATTCTTTTCATCATGGTGGATGACCTGGGCAAGGAATGGATCAGCAGCTACGGCTCAGAAACCATCGAAACCCCAAACATCGACGCGCTCGCCGCGGGCGGAATGACGTTTAATAATGCCTATTCCATGCCGTCATGCACCTCTTCGCGCACGATGCTACTGACCGGCAAATACCCTTGGCGCAACGGCTACGTGAGTCACTGGGACGTCCCTCGCTGGGGAGTGGCCTACTTTGATTGGAAGCAGAAGGAAAACACCACCTTCGCCCGCCTAATGAAGAATCAAGGCTACGCTACCTGTGCCGCAGGTAAATGGCAGATCAATGACTTTCGCATCGAGCCCCAGGCCATGAAGAAACACGGCTTCGATGACTGGGCGATGTGGACCGGCGCGGAGACCGGCGTCGAAGCCAGTGACCATCGCTATTATAACCCTTATATCAACACGCCAGAGGGCACCAAGACCTACGCCGGAAAGTTCGGCCCAGACGTTTATAGCGACCACATAATCAAATTCATGACCAAGCACAAAGAGCAGCCCATGTGCATCTATTACCCGATGGCACTTGTGCATAGGAAGTGGGTCGCTAGCCCGGATTATCCCGAGGCAAGAAGCCGCCTCGAAAGACACACATCCATGGTTCGCTACGTGGACAAGATGGTGGGTAAATTGATCAAGTCACTGGACGAGCTGAAGATCCGCGACAACACGATCGTGATCTTTACCACCGACAATGGCACCACTGGCGGTCACCTCGGATTCACCGCTGTGCGCAATGGTATTGAGGTCGAAGGCGCTAAAGGTGAACTATCTGAAGCAGGTGTGTGCGCTCCCTTCATTGTCAACTGCCCGGGGACTGTTCCGGAAGGCGTCGAGACCGATGCGCTGACTGATTTTGCCGATTTACTCCCCACCTTCGTAGAACTCGGCGGTGGCAATGTGCCAGAGGATCTCATCATCGACGGAACTTCGATTGCGCCCATCATTCTGGGTAAAAATCAAGACAGCGAGCGCCCGTGGATCATGTCCATTGGTGGCGGTGGCGGACGAATCACCAAGGACGGCGTGCGCGGCGCAAAAGTTTTTGGCGCTCGAGTCATTCGGGACAAGCAGCACAAGGTCTGGGTCTCTGAACAGAAGAAGATCACTCGCCTACACGATCTCAAGAAGGATCCGTGGGAGACAACCAACCTGCTTGATAGCGACCTCGCAGAGCACAAAGAGGCGCTGCAGAAGTTTCAGGCTGTGGTCGACTCGCTTCCCGATGAGGATGCCTATCCTCTCTATGAGCCAAGGGCTGCCAATGTCTGGGACAAGCAGCTGCGGGTGAAGAAAAAATAAGTAAACCAATTAACAACATAAACAATGATCAAACAGACATTACACACGATGACTGTCACAGGCATGCTGCTCGCTGCAGTGGCGTCTTTTGTCACGACCCTGCACGCAGGAAACGAAAAGCCCAGCGAAGAATCGATCGTGAGGGTCATGACTTACAATGCCTGTCGTGGCGGCACCTATCAGGGGCAACCCTTGTCCCAATCGGTCAAGATGATCCAGATGGCACAGGCAGATATCGTTGGTCTGCAGGAGATCGGAAAGAATGTCCCGAAGCTGGCAAAGTTGCTGGGTTGGAATCACAGCGGTCCCTTCTTGACGCGTTATGAAATTATCGAGGAAATAAAAGGTATTTCCAGAAGGCCGTCTGACGGCATGAAGGTCAGACTGCCTTCAGGCCAGGAGGCCTACGTCTTCAACAATCACCTGCCGCACCCTCCATATCAACCCTACCAGCTATTAGGCCTTACCGCCGGCTACAGAGTGTATCCCAAAATCAATACCGAAGCCGAGGCGATTGCCGGTGCAAAAAAGACGCGCGCCAGATTCATCACAAGACTTTTTAACCAGATACGTGCTCTCTCCGATCAAGAGGCGCCTATTTTTGTGGTCGGCGATTTCAACGAACCCTCACACCTGGACTGGACCGAAGCAACCGCCAAGGCAGGTCGCCACCCCATGCAGGTGGAATTTCCCACCTCCTTGATGATGGCCCAGGCAGGCTTTACCGATGCGTATCGCACGATCCATCCCGACGAGATGGCAAAACCCGGCTTCACTTGGACGCCACTCAAGAAAGCCGATGACCCCACGATCCACCATGACCGCATTGATTATGTTTACTTCAAAGGCAAAGGCCTGAAGGTGACCGACGCAAAGGTCATCGGTGAAAGCAAAGAGAACGCGGACATTGTGGTTGCACCGTATCCCTCGGATCACCGCGCCGTGGTGGCGACGTTCACACTAAGCAATGAAGCGAAATAAAAAGGAATATTACATGAACCGGGCCAGGAAAGCACCAGTCCAAGTATTGCTGATTTCACAGTTGCCCTAGTTGTTTCTGTTCTGTCAAAGAGTGTGCGTATGGCACGCAAAGCTCGAATCGAATACGCGGGTGCGTATTATCATGTGATCAACCGCGGGAATGATCGCTCGAATGGATATTCGAGAGCGATGGAGCTCGCCAGAGTTTTTTGGAATGTTTGGTTCAAGCCTGCGAGTCGATGGGCTGGCGTGTGCATGCATGGTGCCTGATGGGCAACCATTACCACTTGTGCCTGCAGACTCCGGATGCGAATCTTGTTGAGGGGATGAAATGGCTGCAAAGCATGTTTGCTGGTGCCAAATGCTTGGCTAGCGGAGCGGCTTCAGATGGGGACGTCGAACTCGGTGAGCAGTCGTGTCAGCCGCTACCGTAGAGAGTTTGGGAGCTCCGATGATGAGTGGAACACGCTGAAAGTGTTAGAATGCGTGGACTGGTGCTTTTCCTTTCTCTCTGCCAGCAGCATCGGATTTTTAAGTGGATCCAATGGTATTATTGCCACAGTGCAGAAAGAGGCACGGCAAAAAGCTTTTCTCCGAATGGGACGATATCCTTGCCCGCGTATAAAACGATACCGCATTGCAAATCGTTACCTGTGGCCTCTTGCAATTCCCTTAATCCTTTGAAATCACCCGTATCTACGCGGGTTGACGTTTTAACCTCAATGCCTGAAAGGGTGCCATCGGGACGCTCTAAGATGAAATCAACCTCCTTGCCGTCGCTGGTGCGGAAGTGAAGGAGGTTCGCTCTGAGCTCGGAAAATGAGAGTAGTTTTAGCAATTCGGTCGCAACGAAGTTCTCAACGACATGGCCATAAAGATCATGCTTGTTCATGCTTAAGTCATCGAGGTTCCAGTCGAGTAAATGGCATAACAATAATGTATCAATCAAGTAGCCCTTGGGTGATTTAACGAGGCGTTTGCCGATATTTCGATACCATGGGCGCACGTCGAAATTCAAAAACATGGCTTGCAAAATACCGCGGTAACTTTTGCTGGTTACGGCATTAAGTCCCAGATCGCGTGATATACTGGCATCATTCATCAGGCTTCCTGCACGTGAGGCAAGGACGCGAAGCATCACGGGCAAGAGGCTGATTTTATCAAGTTCGGCAATGGCCCGCACATCACGTTGAAGGATGGTCGTTAAATAACCCTCAAACCATTCACTGCGCTCGCGCGCTTCTTTACCTGATATTTCGGGGAACGTTGCCGCGCGGATCGCTTCATTGAGTGAAACCGTTGTTTTGAATGCAGAGAATTTGCACGCAAACAAGTTATCTAAGAAGGTGCATTCACCGCCGAATACCTCGCCGCTTGATGGGGGGTAAAGGGTTTTGACACTCATGCGTCCGACTAGAGGATCTGAAAGCTTCGGCAGGGCCATTATATTGGCTGATCCTGTCAGCAGGAAGCGGCCATTACTATTTGCCTTGTCAGCAATGCGTAATTCATCGACCACCATTTTTAGAGTGCGAAACAATTCAGGCACCATCTGCACCTCATCGACAATGAGTGCACCGTCCCGTTTCGAAAGGAACGCTTCTGGTGCGACTGAGGCCGCCGCCATTTGAGTGGCATTGTCAAATGTAACATATTCAGCCGGGTAATCGGTGCTTGATAGCTTCTGCACCAAGGTGCTCTTACCGGCTTGTCTCGGCCCGTTCAGGAAGACGACCGGGTTGTGCTTTAAGGCAAACAAGATGTTTTCAGTGAGATTGCGGTGAATATGTTTCATTGTATGATCCTTGTAAAAGTAAGGATCAGCTTTCGAAAAACTAAAGTCAAGGTTTACTTTTGCAAGAATTGGACGAGTCGACACCTACAGCTGGGGCATCATGGCCCGGCGATTACTATCATGTGGGCGATACGGTGGGGCTTGGAGGTGTCCGCTTATGGGATGGTGAACAGGTGCCGCCTCGATCCGTTGGCGGCGCGTCATGGGCGTGTCGTCAGAGAAGGAACTGTATCCATAATGGAGATACGTTCGGAGGGGATCCCGTATCGAAACGGGCTGATTGATGTTGTGATGCGCGTAACCGTTTTTTCAGATCTTCGCGCTGCGAAGGTGAAAGTGTTTTCACTGTCCGACGAGCCGGTGCAGTTCGTCACCGGTCTGAATCATCGCAAGGGCGAGCAGTTTATTGCCGGGGACGATTACTATCTGAATTGGGCGTCTGCTTCTGGTGGCGTGACAGACGGTGCCATTGAAGTGGGGGCGGCTATACTGTTTGATGCCGATGATTTCGTGCAAGCGATGGATGATCCGTCTCAGGCCTTACTGATTTCAAAGCCCTGTAAGCAGTTGGAGTATTGGATTTGTTCAGCCAATTCAAACGAAGCAGAGCTCAATACCATGGCCGCCTTCAAGCGCTTTGTGGCTGATCATCATGGGGAATCTGTGAATTAAGTTCCTTGCGGTAGGCGAGGGGCGAGCAACCGGTCTTCTTTTTGAAGAGGCGGGAGAAGTAGTAGATCGATTCGAAGCCGAGCTGTTCGGCTATGGCTTGGATGGACAGGGTGCTATTGCGCAGCAAGCGGCGGGCTTTGTTGAGGCGGATCTGGATCTGGTATTGGCCGGGCGGCAGGCCGGTCAGTCGCTTGAAGTTGTGGCGCAAGGCGGAGTAGCTGATGCCGAGTGGATGTTCCGCAGCATGCTCGGGATCGATACCGACGGTGTTGGATTCAAGAAGATTGTGTTGAAGCCTGAGATGGGCGAGGGGATTACTTGGGCCAAGGGCCACTATGATTCAATCCACGGGCGTATTGGCAGCGACTGGAAACGGGACAACGATCAGTTTAGCTGGAAGATCACCGTGCCCGCTAACACCACCGCCACGGTCTACGTGCCCGCCAAGGATGAAGAGTCGGTTAGCGAATCCGGGAGCCCGATTGCTCAGGTCGAAGGCGTGACGTTTTTGCGGATGGAAAAGGGGAGAGCCGTGTTTGAAGTCGGTTCTGGGAAGTATGCGTTCAACACGAAGATGAATTAAGGATTTATGAGAATATAAATGGTTTGTCTTCGCGATAATGTGTGCGGGTCAATTGGAGGGGAATGCTCCGTCATTCCCGCCGCCCAGCCTTGGCCATCGTCTTATCTCGATAGGCGGCAACGACCCGTCTTCGCATCGCTACGCCGTGGCAACGACGGAGCGTTGCCCTCCAGTCATCCAGTCCTGTATGTGATTAATACGTACAATGCTATTACATCGTAATTTCCTACAACCGCGCTTGTAAAAAATAGCAGAGCCTTCGCACGTCGTCATCCGTGTGTATCTGTGCTAATAATATCAGTTTGGTGCTTTATCCGTCATTCTAGCTGAAATGGTTAAAGCCTAGAATTAGTGTGTAACGCGGTGCGAATAAAGACGCTATGTCACCCAAATGCGTGATACCATATTGTGTCCTGAATCTGTATAATGGCTTTTTTGAGACTCGCTCCTGTAATTTGGCAGAGTCTCGATCATACATAAAATACTTAAACTTAATCCCATGAAACGTAGAAACTTCCTCAAAACCGCAGCAGCCGCCAGTGCGGGTGCTTTTGTCTTACCACGCTTCTCGATCGGCCAACCCGGCCCGTCCGCAAATAGTAAGCTGAATCTCGCACACATCGGTGCCAGTAATATTGCTGGTATGGCGTATAACGGCACTAGGGACGAGAATGTCGTCGCCCTGTGTGACATCGATGCTCGGAAGTTTCCGGGGGGAAAGCGAGGGGCATGGGCTGGGACGGTTCCAAGATTTGATGATTTCCGCGTGATGCTCGACAAGCTGGGCAAAGAGATTGACGGCGTCTGTATTAACACCCCCGACCACACGCACTTCAATGCCACGCTCGCTTGTATGGAGCGCGGGATTCACGTCTGCACCCAGAAGCCATTGACCCATAATATCTGGCAAGCGCGCACGTTGCGTAAGGCTAAGGATAAATATAAAGTTGTCACCAACATGGCCAACCAAGGCCACACCTATGATGGCATCCGCAAGATGCGCGAAATGTATGAAGCGGATTGCTTTGGCCAGGTAAGCGAGGTGCACCTGGGGTTTAATGGGCCCGAATGGAATAGCCGCTATTTTAAAAAGCCGGCATCCATGCCTATGGCAGCAGAAGCGATTCCGGCTGAGGTGAACTGGGATCTATGGCTCGGCCCTCAAGCTGAGCGTCCTTATAATAGTTTATACCATCCTAACCGGTGGCGCGGATTTAACGATTTTGGCACGGGGCAATTCGGCGATTGGTTTTGCCACATCGGCGATGGGCCGGTTTGGGTGCTCGATTTGTATGAGCCGACCGTGATCGAATGTGTTGAGCGTGGGCCGTCGGTGGAGGGAATGATTCCAGACTACAGTGTCGTGCGTTTCGATTTTCCCGCACGTGGCAATAAGGCCGCATGCTCGATGTTTTGGTATGATGGTGCGCTGAACGGCGGCACACCGATCAAATCGCCGAATGACTGGGGCTGGGGCAAGATTCCTGACAAGGGCTCCTTCTGGTATAGTGATAAGGGCAATGCGTTCCTTGACGAGCGTTCTAACAATCCTCGCTTCACCGTTAAAGAACAAGCGCGTGCTTTTAAAGAAAGTGGCGGTGTTCCCGAGACATATGCTCGTGTCAAAGGTGGGCCACATCGCGAGTGGGTACGTGCGATCAAGGGCGAGGGACCGGAGTGCGGTTCGAACTTTGATTATGCCGCGCCGATGTCGGAAGTCGCGTTGCTGGGTGTACTTGCGCAGCGCTTTAGTGGACGTATTGAGTGGGATAGCAAAAATATGCGCATCACCAATCGCCCAGAATTAAATCTCTTTGTTAAGGAACCCGCTCGTGCCGGCTGGGAGGCCGGTGAAGATCTATGGCGCTAGCTCGTCCATCGGATCTTAACTGCTGTAGTCATCCTCTATCATGAAAACTTATCCTCTGTTTATTTCTGCTGTTTTGCTGAGCGTCTCGACTGTAGTAGTCTTTGCCCAGAGCATCGGTGATGCGCCATCGGATGCAGTTGTGCTGTTTGATGGCACAGCCGATTCGTTGGCTAACAATTGGCGTCATGCGAGACCTAAGGCAAAACGTAAGGGCGATTGGATTGTTGAGGATGGTTCTATGCTTAGAATGCGCGGTGCAGGTCACATCGAGACGGTGGCTCAGTTTGGCGATTGTCAGTTACACATTGAATGGTCGCATACGAAGCAATCATCCAAAGAGGGACAGAAACGTGGTAACAGCGGAGTGTTTTTTCCCGGAGGGATCGAGATACAGGTGCTCGATAATTACAATAACCCGACTTACCCCGACGGCTTTGCCGGCGCGGTCTATGGGGTGATGCCGCCTGCCGCCAACGCACTGCGTGCACCGGGGCAATGGCAGAGTTATGATATTATTTATCGTCGACCGATCGTGCGCGACGGTGTGGTGATCGATCAAGGTTCGATGACTGTATTGGTCAATGGTGTGGTGGTGCAAGACAGCACCCCGTTGGATGGCGGCGGCGGTCATAAAGAGCGCAAGGCATTGAATCATGCATATCCAGATGCGGGACCGTTGCTCTTGCAGGATCACGGCAACCCCGTGCGCTTTCGAAATATTTGGTGTCGTCCTTTGCGGCCACGCCCTGCGGAAAAAATAGAGATGTCCCTATGAAAAAAACAGTGAAAATTTATCTGCTGCTGGCAGCCGGTCTGGCGCTGACAGTATTTACCCAAGGCTCGCCACGAACCTATGAGATATGGGAACCTGAACCTGCACCGAACCGCGGCAGGAGTCAGTGGGAGCGTACCAAGTCCCTGGACCGGCCTAATTCCTACGATAAGGACTGGGAACAATGGTCCTATCCCGTCGGCAACGGCTATGTCGGCGCCTGTGTTTTCGGCCGCACGGATATCGAACGTGTTCAGATCACGGACAAGACGCTTCACAACAAGGGGAAGTATGGGAAGGGCGGGTTGACCAGCTTCGCCGAACTCTATCTCGATTTTAATCAAGACGATGTGCAGAACTACCGTCGGTCGCTCAGTTTGAATGAAGCCATCGCACACGTGTCCTATGAGAAGGGCGGGGTGGCCTATCAACGCGAGTATTTTGCCTCCTATCCTGACAATGTGATCGTCATTCGGCTCACCGCCGATCAGAAGGGTGCGCTCTCCCTGACCGTGCGTCCCGAGATTCCTTACCTCGAACGTAAAGAGCGCACCGGCTCAGTGATTGCAGAGGGCAATCTGCTGACACTCAAAGGAACCATGCCCTTGTTCAGTTGCAATTACGAGGGACAGATCCAGGTGCTCAACGAAGGCGGCTCGGTGACCGCCGATTCTGAGAACGGAACCATCACAGTCAGCCAGGCCGATGCGGTCACGCTGCTGATTGCAACTGGGACGAATTACCGCTTGCAAGATAGCCTCTTTCGCAATCCTCCCGCGAAAAAGCTCAACTCCCATGAGTTTCCGCACGACGAGATTTCGACCCGCATTCAGGCGGCGCAGGCCATGGGATTTGCGGCGCTCAAGGAGCGGCATCTTCAAGATTTCCAGAACTTGTTCGGCCGCGTATCGGTGAACTTGAACTCAACGCCGTCGGCCGAGCCGACGCACCTTCTGCTGCAAAAGTATAAAGACGGTGAGGCAAACACTTGGCTGGAAGAGTTGATGTTTCAGTATGGCCGTTACCTGCTGATTGCCAGCTCGCGCGAAAAGAGTCTGCCCGCCAACCTGCAGGGCACTTGGAGTCAGGATTACTTTACACCGTGGTCGGGAGGCTATTGGCATGACATCAATATACAGATGAATTACTGGGGCGTGATGAGCGCCAATCTGTCCGAGTGCTTTGAAGCCTATATCGAATTCTACAAGGCGTATCTGCCGCTGACGCGGCAGCACGCAAGCGACTACGTGCGTCAGCACAATCCGGAGCAGTTGACCGAAGGGGGCGATAACGGCTGGATCATCGGAACCGGAGCGAATGCCTACCATATTCCAGGTGCCGGTGCCAGCCATTCAGGTACAGGGACGGGCGGGTTTACCGCCAAGCTGCTGATGGAATATTATCAGTTTACGCAAGATGAGGGCTTCCTTGATGAGGTGGCCTACCCGGCGATGCTGTCGCTCAGTCGGTTTTACTCCAAAGCGTTGGTTCCGCATGGCGAGCTGCTTTTGGTCGAACCGTCGACCTCTCCAGAAAATCCGGCCACGCCTAAGCAGGTGGAGGGGATGCCGGGCCATCTACGGGGTAAGCATTATAGCACCGCGGGCTGCACCTTCGATCAGGGATTCATTTGGGAAACCTTTGCCGACACGCTCGCGATGGCCGACGCGCGCGACAAAAAAGATCCGTTCCTCGACACGATCCGCGAGCAGATCACTCGACTTGATCCGATTCTGGTCGGAGCCAGCGGTCAGATTAAGGAATACCGCGAAGAAAACCATTACAGCGATATTGGCGATCCGAAACACCGTCATATTTCTCATCTCTGCCCGCTCTTTCCTGGGACGTTGATCGATTCTAACCACCCTGACTGGATGCAGGCTGCAAGTCACACCTTGGATCTACGCGGCAACAAAACCACTGGATGGGCGCTGGCTCACCGGATGAACTGTCGTGCTCGGCTCGGCGAGGGGGAAAAGGCGCATGAGGTCTATCAGCGTTTCATTCGCGAACGCACCGTGCCGAACCTCTGGACGCTGCATCCTCCGTTCCAGATTGACGGCAGCCTCGGTACGATGGCCGGCGTCGCGGAAATGCTGCTGCAAAGCCACGACGATGCGATCCAAGTTCTTCCCGCTCTACCAGCGGCCTGGAAGACCGGCCATTTTGACGGCCTGGTGGCTCGCGGGAACTTTGTGATCTCTGCGAAATGGCAGAATGGCAATGCAACTGCGATTGCAATCCTCTCCCGCAGCGGCGGCGAATGCCGAATTGCCTGCTCCAGTATCGGGACGGCGACTGTTCGGGATAGCGGCGGAAAAAAGGTAAAAGTCGCCCGCGAAGGGAAGCACCGGATCCACTTTGCGTCGACTGCCGGAGAGACATATACCGTTCAAACAATTAAATGATGATCCACGAGGCATTCGTCTGGAGGGTTCCGAGCCGCAGGCGACATGACCACAAGAAACAACGCTCTGTCGTTTCCACACGCCTATCCCACACCATGGCAACGACGGAGCACCCATGAAGGACATAGCCGTTGCCCTCCAAAAAAAGCCGAAGCAAGCTTCGGGGGATCAGATCCATAGCGAATGAACAAAAGAGTGATTAGTGAGACTATGACATTGTTGGGAAGTCCATCACTCAACCATTGAACCCAAAAGAGCCTCGGGGTGATCGATTACATTTTAT
>Ga0209092_10002768_pt1 | contig 15777 bp, 11 predicted proteins | sample FraStrMetagenome_FD_187446 | JGI IMG/M metagenome (GOLD analysis project Ga0209092, IMG submission 187446) | Marine eukaryotic phytoplankton communities from Arctic Ocean - Fram Strait ARC3M Metagenome (SPAdes) (version 2) | ecosystem: Environmental > Aquatic > Marine > Oceanic | place: Fram...
TCTAAAGGAATGTGTGACGAGAAATGAAGACATTGAATATAGTGATGAATTTGTATGTGATGAAGAAGTGCAAGAAAGAAAAGCACCTGTTCCTGAACAGATCCGAAATGGTATGCCTACAGCACAACACGTACGAGTTATTTGAGGAGCTTGAAAGTTCAATTGGCACGATAGCTTACGGCTAGACAGCTATGGAATTGAGTTTTAAACGATGTGTGGTAAATGATTGCGGTTGGCGAAGGCGGCATTTGTGCCGTAGGAAGGAGGAAGGTGACGACCATGTTTTGACATTTGACAGCAGATTTCTTCTTTTTCGACATTGATGAGCATGTGAACCAAAGGTTGTATTGTGAGTGTTCAACAATGTCATGACTAAAACGTCTTTGCAATAAGTATTGGAAATCATTTAAGCTTTTGTAAATTTGTAATGTTGTCAATTAAAGAGCGAAAAAAGTGAGATGAGGATAGCGAACATGAAAACTTACTTATGGTAAATTTGATAAATAAACGCCGAAGAAAAATGTCAGCTCAAAATCAACCAGAACGTGGATTTTGCATCAAAAATAAACCAGAACGTGGATTTTCTCTAGTTTTTCAACTTTTTTACTTATATTGGACAAATTTCTCTCTCAAAAGGATGCAAAGATCAAGATAATTTTGAAGAGGGGACTATACAGTCGAAATAAAACATTAAGAAAAGTAGTCTACATTTTAAAATGAATTTTGAGGATCGTTATGTGAGTGCGAGTCAATTTGAGATGAAAATAGTTGCCTGGCCTCGATTCTTCATGAAAGTATTTGTACCATTTCAGTATTTTCTGTTAGCGTTCTGTTTTAGTTTGAAATTAGTAAAGTATTAATTCCTTAAGTGAGTTTTTCCGCACTTAAGTCAAACCCCGTAATTACCGGTAGATCCGGCTTCGGTCAATTAAACTAGTGTTGCGTTGGCTCCACCACAGGTCGAGATTCGAGTACAGAAGCTAATAAACTGCATGTGTTACCCTGAACTGAGAGTTGTCTAAGTTGTTGATATATTTGACCTTCAACTTAAGTTGTAAAAAATGCGTTCAATGCCGAAAAATCAGTCGCAGGCGTTCATGCCTAAATATATAATAAACATGATCGAGCAAGATTGCTATACGAATTATAATTTGCAGATTTATACAATTATTCATAAGCTACTTCGCGGCTCATCATTCTCAAACTTTTGCTCGCCGTTGGGTGGATGAATGTCGAAGTCTCTTTTCTTAACCCTAATGAAAAATAATTGCTTACATTTGACAAGAAATCGGTTGAATAAAAGTTCATGTAGTATGGCAATCCACAAGCTTTTATGATAGGATTTCTTTTCAAAGTCGTATCGAGAGCAATTTGATCTCTAACATAATTACCGGAGAGTATCTCTGCACTCCATGCCTCTAACAGGGGCTTGCTCTTTTCTCGCATAAAGAATCCAGTACCCGAGTTAAAGTTATCCGGCGAATAGATGCGCTCCTTAAAGAAAAATGCTGAACAACTCTCATCGTTATCGAGGAAGTCAGACGCTGTTATTTCGAAATTACTTAGCTTTGAATTTATGATAACATCCTAGAAATATTTTATCGACTGATGATTAGATTTTGATTCATTGAAGCAAACGAAATACCAAGACTTACAGCATCAACGAACAGAATAGTTTTAATGTTTGTCTTCTTCGGTACTATATCAAAAATTTGAGTCTTGTACCATTTAACTTTGGTGATCTTTGAATTTTCCCACGCCAAGCGAGCTTTTTCAGTCTCAAAATTGGGTTGGATTTGATCGATGAATACATACGTTGCCCCGTACCTAGAAATATCGCTTACATCTTGATGATCTGTAATGATGTAAATTGGTTTTTCGTATTCCCCAACCTCACGAAGACCTGTTATTTGGTTCAATTAGAAAAGACCAGAAAATGTTTACCATTGTAATATTTATACCTGAAACTAAATGAACAGCACTATACTCCCCCGTAGCAATTGTCACGATCGCATCAATCCCACCCCTAGCCGACTTCGTTTCAAAAGAGTAATTGGGCTGTTGCTTTAATATATGAATTACAGACGACAAATGCAAGGTTATCAACGTAGCAAAAATGAGGAATAGAGGATGTTTTGACTTCACGGCATTTGTACTCAATCGAAACGGCGTTTCCACAAAGTGAAGAGTCTTCATTATAAGATCCCATACTCTCATATCATATTTACTTTTGTTATCACACCAACGATCAGCATTACTGTCTTCTGAGGGCCAAAGCCCCTTATCGTGTGAATGGTATTGGAAATGATCGGTAGATGAGTGTCTATTTCTCATTCGAAATTTCAAAGATTGAATTTTTGGATTTCCAAAAAACTTTGAAATCATAAGCAATGAAACAAAAACATACGATATGATTGACGTATTGCCGTACTTGTTGTATTTCAAGATCGGCAAAATGACTTTATAAAGATCTTAAATGAATATCTGAACTTTTAAGGCTGGCTGGTCACTAATGGATCATCTTTCTGGAGAGGAATTGTACTTTTATTGTGCTTGTTTTGTTTCCCGTTTGCGGAAATAAAGAATGAAGAGTAATATATTTTCCCTCTTTTTTTCCAAAGACACGCTTTCTCATTTCTCATCGACATATTTCGCTCAAGAAACGAACAAGAGTGTCGAGTATAGGGATTCAAACAACGACCATACGAGAAATTTAAAGCTGGACATAATTTTCAAATTTTCAAGCAATATATGATTTTCAAGAGACACAGATTTTCGCATGCCGACTTTCCAATATACATGTATTTATGTACGGTTCGCGACTGGCCTATCTCCTATCTCTCCCTCCTCCCTCCCAACTCCCAACTCCCAGAAGATTTCTACGCCTACGCACACATTCGAGGTAGATCTACAGTAGCGGTAGAGCGTAATTCCTGGAAAATCGCATTGGCTTTGGGATTTTGGCCTCACGATCGCGATTATTTGCCAATTTCGTAGAATTCTAGGAATCTCAACAGAGTTCCAAGCACATGTATTACCATCGAGATTTTTAGCCGAGAGACTAACACAAGCGCTGAACCTCGTTTACATAGAGAACCGTACGAGTACGAATGCAGAGAGATGAAAATAAGCATAACATAAGATCTAGAGCTGAAAATAACGACCCAGCGGTAAAAATGATACACACAGATCACCTCATAACCCGTAGAAAAATAATACTTCGAAGTAATAAATACAGTCACACACACATTATAATTTAAAAAAAAAGATTGAAGGCCAAAATCATTTGTAAGATGATACCAATACGAGTCACCCTTTTCACTCTAGGCACATTATATGCGTAGTCTTTATCCTTTCGATAGGGATTATCTGTAATTTCGAAGTCAGTCGTGGTTGTTGGGAAACGGGTAACAAGTCGGCTCTCTAGAATGCACGATGACCGAAAAATGGACGTGAGGTGTATGTTAACTGTGATATGCATTGCAAAATTATTGAGTATCTTTACATAAGAGCTTGCTGTAGGAGTCCCGGAATACATCGCTGCTTGCTAACGTGTGAAGAAGGATTCGGTGCAGAGGATTTCGAAGAAGGTGTTTGCGAAGGAAAATGATATGACATAATTTAGTTCAACTCGAACTCGTTGTTCGCTTGTGCGACTTGGAATTGGCTCACGGAGGCTATACCTACTGTGCGGTGCCTGTGTTGGTCAGGATGGAGGCGGAAATATTGTTCTGCTGCACAAACATATAGCCAGAGTACAATCGAATTACGTTGGTGGTTTTGGGAAGAAGAAATAAACGTTTTGATGGGTGTAATTTTTCATACTTCTACTTCTAGTAATAGTTGATTTTGTAGTCTCATCACTATTCTCTACCTTGAAGGTCGCACGTTTTCGTAAGGAGCGGTCATGGCTACGCTCAATGCTTACTTAAAACTTGTTTATCGAACGAAAATGATACTTATTGTGGCCTATTTGAAATTGTTTTAGAGGTTGGCTATGACGATAATCGAGGGACTGACGTTGATGTCATGATTCAGATCGATGAAAATTGAAAAGAATACTAGATCTACCTGTTACCTAAATTTGACATGCATTTGCACAGCTCGTCTCTTCGGGATGCGAAATAATTTCGTAAAATATCAACCAAATCGTAAAAGCGATACTTGCGCCACTTTCCCCAAAGCAAATGTTGACCCCATCCATTACCGTAGTTCATTCGAGGGGATTCTGTTCCGTGCAAAACCTTGGCAATACATCGAGACGTGTATTCTATCTCAACATCAGATCCAGTGATTGGATTTACGGCGGGATGCGGCCGTCGGAGTGACATGGATGGATCAGATAGAAGACTACGGCAATCCGTCCAAATCTTTTTAGCATCCACTTCGGTTACATCTTCGTGTATCGGTGATGGTGTTGAGGTCAAATACTCGTTAGTACCTTCTTCTGTCAGTCCAAGTTTGTTCTTTGTCTCAGAACTATGGTCTTCATCATGTACTGTTGCACCTTCATGATCACCATCGTACGTCGACTGCAGACCTCCAGATCCAGCTACATCGACACTTAAACGACATGAAACCATAGAACGAAACAGCTTTTGCTTCTCTTCCTCGTCACCATCAGACTTGTCACTACCCTTTTTGTCCAAAGACTGCAATAACAAATGAATATGTTCCATCTTTTCCACACTAACACGTTCCTGCTTTTCAATTCTTTGCAATATATACCTGCAAATTTGATCTACATATTTGGGACTTTGGAATAAGGCTACACCACTGATACTCCCAATTTCATTGTTATACATTGTCAATAGTCGCAAATGAAACGATTTACCCATACTCGAGCGACACGTATCCATATACAACTCCACAGCACCAGCATTTTGCAACCTCCGCAACGTCGCAAAAATATGACGCGGTTCTGCATGCATTCCAATGAACTTTATACAACGACAGACGGAAAATTTATAACTTCCAAAAGTATACGCATGAAATCCTTTTTGAATCGCAGTTCCCCCGGTGCCGGAAGAATCTAGAATATCGTTTATTTCCGTAGACTCTAGTTTGGTACCGCAGTGTTGAATGGCTCGAATGACTGGTTCCGTCTTGGCTAATTTGTCAAGGAATGTTTGCTTCAAAGTAATGATACATTCATCATAAACGAGTCCTTCCAAGTTGAGTAATCGTATCTGTTGCTCCTGCGAATAATTCTCCTCGTTCTGCTCCTGCTGGGTATATGGATACTGTTCCAGTATGGAAAATACCGTCTCAATCGTTTCCGATTTAGCATCGACAGCTTCTACAATGGACTTGACGTTAACACCTACGTCTAACTTCTGCACAACAACATCCTCATTTTCACTCAATATGTTTTCCATCCTTCTCTTCCTCAAATCCTCCAAACCTTCTTCCACCGCCCTCTGCACGTACAACAAAATACAACGAACTTGCCACTCTCCAATCCCATCCGAATGCGCCAAAGAATGCCTCGAAACAGCTTCTTCCTCCACAAGCAAGGCGTACGCCGTGGAAGGATGACCATCTCGTCCAGCTCGACCAATTTCTTGCAAGTAATGTTCGAGGGATTGAGGATAACACAAGTGTACTACGGCACGTATGTCAGGTTTGTCAATGCCAAGACCGAATGCGACGGTTGCGACGCATATCCGTGCTCTGGATCGCATAAACTGGTATTTCATTATTATCATCATGATTGAAATGAAGCAAGTAAGTAAGAAATCAATGTCGTTCAATCCATCATTCGATATCCATAATACAATACAATAATACTCACAGCCGCTTGAGCCTTTTGTCGTTGACAAGCATCCATCCCCCCATGATAACATACAGCACCACCACGCACACCGGGCGTGCCATTGATAAACTCCATCCATACTTCTGCATCTCGTTTACGCCAGACGTATACAATCAACGAACCACTCTCTAGTAGCCCTCCCTTTTGAATTAACTTCATAAACCTAGAACGACGATCCTCATCACTACTGCACACCACCGCATGACACTGTATATTGGTACGATTGGAATCCAGTACCATTACGCCACCTGCTCGTTTTGGAATGGTTAGCATTCGACATACATCCTGTATCACTTCCTGAGAAGCAGTAGCTGTCATGGCCAAGAGCGATTGAGGTTGTAACTTCTTTATTACACCAGCTAAACGTAAATAACTCGGTCGGAAGTGATGTCCCCATTGACTCATACAATGAACTTCATCGATGCATATCAGTCGCACGAGATGTCGTATTCGAGGGATGAATCTAGCAAAGGATGAGCTGGTCAAGCGTTCCGGTGATACGAATAGTATACGTAAACGATCATGTATTATATCTTCCAATGTTGAGTAAACATCCGTTTGACTTAAAGGACCGCTTAAGGATGCGGTGGAAATGCTCGGTGGTAGGTTCGCCATTTGATCTTGAATCAACGCCAACAGAGGACTCACGACGATTGTGATGCCTTTGTGCTCAGACTGAGACTGAGAAGACAGCAACAGTGCAGATAACGCATAGCATAAGGATTTACCGTTGCCAGTAGGTGCTACTAGTAAAGAATGTTGATGATTGAGGCAGCGGGTAATGGCCCATTGCTGGCCTGGGCGGAAGCTGGTATGATGAAAGTGGGTTTGGAGTGTTTGGTGTAGAAGTGTTTTCATGTTTGTGCCGGTGGTGACGGCAGATGATGGTTGGTCACTCGGAGTTAGAGGTGTGATGTTGCCCGAGGAAGAAGAATTCCAGACGGAGGAGGATTCATTGTCATTTATAAACTCCAGTTCCTCCTCGCTCTCAACACTCCCATTATCTTCCTCCTCATCCACTTCCAATTCTTCATCAATTTGCTGCTTCTTCTCCTCACAAACGTCACCCCCTTCGTTGACAATCACATCCCTCACCCAAACCATCAACCTCGCCAACAACTCTACCTTCTTCCCAACCTTGTGTAAACCTCGCTTTCCACATTCCATCCTTAATTCCTTCATATTCATATCTTGAAATTTCATCCGTGTATATGCACGTACACGGCGCCCTGTATAATTATTGGACAAGCTAGCAGCAGTAGCAGCAGCTTGGAGGGTGTCCTCTTGCCAGACAAAGTAATCGCACTGCTCACCTCGCGGGAGGGAGCAAGTATAAAATTTACGACCGCGATTCGGACCGGATTTTTTTACTGTGTGAAGTTTGCACCGTCGATTGTGTCGTATACAGTGTGGGTATGAGCATGATTGTGACCGTGTGTTTGTAGTAGTGCTTCCTTTACATTGAACTATGTGTTTGTGAAATGTGCCATCGAGGTAATCATTTAAGGGATCGACGTTGGCATGGGCAAGAGTACGATATCGCATGGAATGTTTCCTGTTATCAATGGAATTTGATAGTTGCTCCTGCATCTTCTTCTTTTTGTCCTTGAATTTCTGCTTTTTGGCAGCACCTCGGCAGGACCCGGCAGTGTTTTTCAAATTTAAGGGAACAAAGTTATCGTTTATAGCAGTTGTTGGTGGTCTTACTTTCTGTTGCTTGTTATTGTTATTTGTAGCATCAGTGGGCATGAATTTGACTCGTTGGTCTTTGAGATGATTGGAATGGGTCGATACTGAAACATCATATTTCATTGAAAAATTGGAATTGACTTGGGTACTAACGCTGGTACCGACAACAGCACTAGATGTGGAAAGAGACGTGCTTGCCGTCGCGGTAGCTCCATCATCTGTATGAACATTTGTATGAATTCTACTTGTACTTGTACTCGTCGGTGACGGAATCACACTATCATACGTTTGAAAAGTACATGCGGGAATGGATGCGGGTGCATTGGCAAATCTTTTTTTCTTGGATGGTTTCATGGACAATTGCAATGAGGATGGCAGCAACATGGAGTTCACCACATTTCCTGCATGATCGATAGGAGAAGCGTTTGCAGTACATGTATCACTCGTAGAAGTAGAAGAAGAAATCGATGCATTGGCATTCGTAGACGATGCAGTGGACACGGATGCCGCAGTGACGTTTGTTGGAGGTTTAATTCGATCACTGCTGCTGGTGTTGCTGTGGAATGAGAGGATGGGTTTCTTCTTGTTTCGCATTCGTTCCAAGTTTCTTCTTTGGATGCTATTGTTCGTGTTCGTTTGAGTGCGAGAGCCGGAATCTTTTGGTAATAAATCTGCAATGGATCGAATGACACGACGACGACCACCATCGTTCTTAATTTTAGAATTGGAATTCGAATTATTGCGACGCAGTAAATTTAAAAATAAGTCTTGTCGAGATTTCGTGTGCCGTGCCTCCTCTCCTCGATGGACATTTTCATTGGAATTCAAATTTTGATTCGTGATCTGACTCTTACTCTGACTGCTACTCGCATTCGTACTCGTCCTCGTACTCGCATTTGTAGTTGAATGATTGCACGACGGCAACGGCTGAGTTCGTGATGGCAACCGCCGCTTTCGTTTTGCAGTGTTATTATTATTATTATTATTTTCCACGAGCAGGGCCTGTATCTGTACCGTTGTTTCCGTTAACGGAATAGCACGACGTTTGGAGGATATGATGGGACCTCGTTTGGATGTGGATGAGGATGGCATGGTTTTTCGTTTAATGTGTGTGACTGTTGAATGTCTCCCGATGTGGATGTTACTTCCATTTTTCTCTCTCTCTTGTGTGTGTTTTTTTCAACTGTATGCTTTTATTTTATTAACTTCTACTCTTGTACCAGGTATAATTTTTTTTTAAACTGTATGCTTTTATTTGTGAGGCATTCCAGCGAGGTGAGAGTGCGAGGAGGAGGTGGGTTGGATTGTCCGTTGAGAGCTATATTATCCACGGCGCGCTGGATTTGAGTACCCAAAATACCAAATACATGAACACAGTACCTACAGACGTGAACACATGGATTATTATCGAGAGAATATAGTTCATGTATAGTATACAATACCGATAATCAATATTCTTGTGAGTACATGATGTATTATGATAATACATTTGCATGCACGTCAAACCGCAACCGCAGTATTCCGTAGATGTACTGAATCCTATCCAAAAAATTAAAGCACACCGCAATCTCACGACTTCCATTCTGCTTTACGCAATTGATCATTATTAGAAAATAATGAAGACAACCTGCTCTGTATGTATGTATGTGTATGCAAAGGAATGTATCAGCTTTTGGATTGAGTTCTCCATCTGCCCCGTTGAAAATAGCAAGATTCTTTGTCGTGCGTACGAGTAGGTGTACATTTTTTCATTTGTCAATCTTCCTACATTTTCAAATAAACTTCTTCTGATATCATTACATATTGAACGTGTTGCGTCTGATTCAGAGCTCTCTAGTCTACCGGTAGAGAGGGTGGTTGGTTCAATAATCCCCTAAAACTAGCGGTTATCAATCCTATATATCAATGGTCACATTCGTATTTTGATTGTCTTCACAAAGCCAACGATAAGGCACAATATCTCTGAAGTTGGGGCGAAACTCAGACACAATTCATCTTGTTGAATTGTCATAGAGTAAATAATGAAAACTAATGAAGATATTGGGACAAAAAGGGACGGAGTTTAGATGAAAGAATATATACTAAGGAAGATCGATATCTTCTGCATCTTCTTCTACCACCTGTGAATCGTTCCTGATCGTCATCACCACACTTCTCATTGAAGTAGTGAATGCTTTTATCTCTCTACACACGGCATTTAAGAGCATAATGGTTACCGTTGCCTTGAATAGAAGTCTTAGGCTCGCGTCAATCAAGAAAATGTCCACTGTAACATTTGCAAATATTATCGCCGTTGCTTTTTTAGCACAGGAGTGCTACTATAGGCTCTCCTTAGCGATGCCAGCGATCGTTACGAAACCTCAGCAAGAAGCGATTTAGAGCCAAATCCAGCTTAGTCATACCGGGCGAGTATGAGGCCGTCCACAAATACTTCCGTGTTACATATAGTGATAGCAATAACCGAGCAAGTAATTACAAATTGTTAGAGTTAGGCTCTGCTACCGACGAAGAGGCGATCGCCCTCGCTACCATGTTCTTTCCAGATGTGGACGGCAGCTGCGTCGATAATATTGTTGTGTTGAACTTCACAAGGAAGGCATCGACAAAACGAAGGCGTGGTGGATTGCAATGACTATGAACAATTACGGAAAGTTAATCCCTGAAAAATTGACCTATTAGCAGGAAGCACACTGAACATCAGTGCATACGGAGCGCACGATGCAGTTTTTGCTAATAGCGTTGTTCATTGTTATAAGATGTTGACTGTTGTCGGAATAGCAGAAGTTAACTAAGATACTATTGGCAATGTGATCTCTATTGCAGATATGATCTCTATAATTATATTTCTAACGCATGAATATTTGGAGTATTTGGCGAGGGATGAGCGATAATGGTTGGATTTTTTATAGCGATTTAGCTTACGTTGAATCACATTTTTTTTGTCCAAGTGTTATTGAAAAATATGCTCCCAAAATTTAATAGTATATAATTTTGATATAAGAGAAAAAGTTTTCTAACTTTACTACACCTGGTTGGGAGTATTTGACACGCTAGCGTTTGGTCAAGTACCTCAACTAAGTGTTGATAGAAAGAAGAAAATTAGTTTTGTGTACACTACAAGTACGTTTGTAAATACGATTTAAAATTTGAAATTTGAAAGATGAGTGACGACAGAGGAACTACCAGTATCAAGGTAATTCGATTCAGTGGGAAAGCAGTCGACTGGCCTGTTTGGAGTGAGAAATTCCTTGCACGAGCACGACGCAAGGGTTACAAGAAGATTCTACTTGGAAAAGAAGTGGTTCCGGATGATGCGTCCGATTTGAATACAATTATTGATGCAGATGAAAAAAAGAAGAAAGAAAAGTTACGTGAACTAAATGAAGATGCATACGAGGATTTGATCTTAAGCACTAATGGAGAAACGGAAGTTGGACGAGTCGTATTCCAACTCGTTCGTGGATCGAAAACGAAAGCACTTGCCGACGGTGATTCTAAAGAAGCGTGGACCCGTCTAACTGGAAAGTTGAAGCACATACTGCACCTTCTCGTTTGTTGCTAAAAGTCAAAATTAATAGTTTGAGACTAAAATACAAGCTAGATCCTGAAATATTTATTTCGGTGTTTGAAGATTTAGTTCTCCAGTACAACCAAGCTGGTGGAAATTGGTCCGACGAAGATACGTTAGAGCACATATGTGGAAATCTTCCCTCAATCTATGAAGTAGTCATTCATCCGTTAGAGAAAAGAATTGGAGCAAGTACTGATCCATTATCTGTGAAGGAATTACGAGAAGAATTAAAGTTAAAGTATCAAAAGTTGAATGGTGGGAGACATGGAGGTTTGTCCGATGATAATGAAGGGGAGATTGGTTTGTTTGCTGGAGAATTCAAAGGAAAGTGCCATAATTGTGGGAAGACTGGTCATAAATCAAAGGAATGTAGAGCACCAGGCGGGGGTTCATATGCAGGTGAAGGTGGTGGAAACAGGAATGCTTACGCGGATATAGAATATCACTATTGCCATGAAAAAGGGCACTATAAATTAGATTGTCCAAAATTGAAAAGGAAAGCGGATTAAGCACAAGCAGCTATTGAAAAATCAGGAGGAGAAGTGTCATTAACTGCGATGGATTTGAAGGATTTAAATTATATTGCTTTACGATCTGATATTCCGCAATCAGAACAAGAAATCTTTATTGCTGACAGTGGTGCTTCTGTTCATTTAACCGGAAGCATTGAAGGGATAACAAATTTAAAAGAATTAAAAAATGATAGAGTTACTGTGGGTGACGGAACCTTGATTTTAGCTGAAAAGATTGGTGACAAGAATATCACTATTCTTCAAGAAGATGGAGAGGAAAGGGATGTTGTTTTACGTGGATGTAAATACGTTCCAAAACTTGGACCGTTCATCCTCGTTTCTCTAACCAATTCGATTGATAAAGGATTTAAATTGGGAAATGAAGGAAAGAATATTACAATTCGGAAGGGAGATTTCAAACTAAAATTTGACCGTATTATAAAAACAAAGAGTGGGTATGTTTGCGGAATGGCAACAAAAACAAAGAAAAGTTATGATGTTATGAATTTTACTTTGGGAAGAACAAGTTCCGTTGATGTGAATCACTTTCACCAACTGCTGGGACATTTAGGAGAAGTTAAGATGAGAGAGATTGCAAAATATTTTGGAATAAAGTTGACAGGCAAGTATAAGCCTTGCCCAGACTGTGTAAAAGGGAAGGCAAACAAGCTAACGTTCCAAAAGGTATCCCAGACGAAAAGAAAAGCCAAATATCTGGTGAGCGTTTCTTCTTAGATATTCTGTTAAGACGAGGAGCTTTGGTGGCTCAAAATTTTGGTTACTACTTGTTGACGATGCAACTGGATTTAAGTTTAGTTATTTTTTGAAGAAGAAATCGGAAACTGCAGAAAAAGTTATAGCTTTGATGAAACATCTCAAGGCTACTTTGAATTATGAAGTAAAATCCATCCGTTGTGATAACGCTGGAGAAAATCTCAAACTCGAAAAAGAGAGTAAAAAGGAATGTTTGGGTGTAATATTTGAATATACTGCACCAAACACACCACAACAAAATGGTAAAGTGGAACATGCGTTCGCCACACTATATGGCAGAGTAAGAAGTATGTTAAACTCTGCAAGACTTAACAAGGAATTTTGTCGAGGATTGTGGGCTGAGTGTGCGAGAACAGCTTGTGCCTTAGATAATTTGGATTGTAACAGGAATAAGAAACCTCGTTATATTGCATTCTACGGAAAGGATTACAAAGGGTTTAAACATTTAAGGAAGTTCGGAGAAATTGGTGTAGTGACAAAAGGTGACAAAATTAAAATCAAATTAGTGAATCACGGAGAAGCATGTCTTTATCTGGGGCATGCAGACAATCACAGTGGTGAAGTGGCTCGTTTTTAAAATTAAGTACCAAGCGTGTGGTTCGTTCTCGAGATGTCAAATGGTTAAACAAAACTTTCCACGAATAACAAAAATCAGAAGGCTTGTACAGAGATAATGAAGATCAGAATTCGGAATCCGATCATGACTCCGACTCAGAAGATGAGAACGAAGGTTTTGATAATACTGCTACTGAAGCTAAAGAAACTGCTGAGGTTAGCTCATTGCGCACAACTAGATCTGGAGTCCAATTTGCTCCTGTTGATGAAAGTATTCTGGAAAGGAAAGAAGGAAATAAGAAAGTTGATCGAGAAATGCAAAGATTGAGTGGTTTTTTCAATCATGAAGCAAATAGTGTTATAACAAATTAACTCTTGGACGTAGATTTAGAATCTCACACGTCTAGGCGTGAAAAAATGTAAGACAATACTTAGAAATTATTACTGCTATTGCTTCATGGATTCACAAAAATAATGAGAAAAATAAAAAAATCTCCTTTTAAAGAATGCAGGTTGTCAGGTCTTGCAGGTTAGGTTAGGATTAGGAATGCATGTTGTCAGGTCTTGCAGGTTTGGGTTAGGGTTCTATCGAGTCGTTGAATCTTCACTGATCGCACTCGAATCTTTTATATTTTCAAACAAATAGAGCCGTCGAGAAATCTATAACAGTCGAAGAGCCTCCAAATACTCCTACTTTGCAACAAAATGTTTTGGAAGCCGCTGTAGAAGGTGATGAATTGGGAAGGGATGTAACTAATGTCGCAATTAACCACCTCTTTGGAGATTTGAGTTTCTTTTGTCGTGATTCGTTTTTAAAGGAACCAGACATCGCTTGAAATTCAGACTCAACGGAGTAAAAAAATTTGAAATCAAAACTTTCGGAATTTCACATTTTGGATGCCGTAGATTTTTTAAATGATGACAAGATTGAAATGAAAGAAGATGCTCGTTCTGGTTTATTACGAGAATATGTACACGAGCTAAAAGGGATGTTACCAACTTCATACAATGAAGCCTGGAGCCTTCCGGATGGAAAATTTAGAGAGAGATGGAGGATTGGAATTCAAAAAGAATTTAAAAGCCTAGTAACGGTAAGGAAAATATGGCGCGTTGTCAAACGTGCATAAATTCCGAAGGATCGTTGTTTGCTGAAATCAAAATGGATTTTCGATATTAAAAGGAGTGGGCTCTTCAAGGTTAAATTAGTTGCATGTGGGTACTCTCAGATTCCGGGGGTAGATTTTACCGAGTCTTATGCACCAGTGATTAATGATGTGAGCTGGTGCATTTTTATAATAGCCATGCTTGTTCAGAAACTCGAAGTAAAAATAATTGATGTTTCTACAGCGTTCCTGTATGTTGATTTGGAAGAAGATATATATATGAAGTGCGAAGAAGTCCACGGAGAGGACGAAGCACTGCACCTACTTCATGCCATTTATGGGTTGGTGCAAGCGGCGAGAAGATTTTATTTGAAGTTTATTGAAAAACTTAAAAAGATTGGTTGCAAAGGCGGATATCCTGATCCATGCTTGATGTGTAGAAGAAATGAAAATTGGATTTGTTTTATTGCGATTTGGGTAGACGACTCGCTTTTAGTTGGTCACGGGAAAGCAATTCAAGAAACAATTAATGATCTGGAGAATGAAGGTTTTGATTTAAAACTGGACGGGAGTCTTGACGATTATTTAAGTTGTGAAATTTCGTTGGACAGGAAGAAAAATGTGGGTTGGATTCATCAGCCTCATTTAATCACGAAACTTAATAAAACATTTGGAGAACACATTAAAAATTTACAGGTGTACAAGACTCCTGGGACACCTGGGCTTGGAACGTTATGTAATCCCAAGACGGTTGTTGATCCTGACAAACATAAGATTTATCGAAGAGATGTGGACATGCTCTTATATTTAGTGAAGCATATTCGCCAAGATATAGCGAATGCTGTAAGAGAACTGTCAAAAGCACTGGATTGCCCTAGTCCAGCTGCAAAATTTGTATTAGACACAAAAAATCTGGCAATCAAGGTGGCATCTACTGATCTAATTAATAACGAGTGGGATGTTGTTGCTTTTGGAGGAGATAAAGAAACCAGAATCTCTTTTGCTGACTTTATTGTTTATTTGAAGGGAGTACCAATTAGCTGGAGGAGTAGGGGCAGAAGTCAGTTGCTTTATCAAGCAGTGACGCTGAATATGTAGCCTTAAGCGAAGCGGGAAAGGAAATAAAGTTTATATATCAGATACTCATTTCAATTGGTTTCAAGGTGAAGCTTCCGATTATCGTTCATGTCGACAATTTGGGAACCGTTTTTATGAGTGAGAATGTTTCAGTGTCGCAAAGAACTAAACATGTTGACATTCGATATAGGTTTGTGCAAGAGTTTGTTTTAGATGGATTTATTAAGGTTATTTTTGTGAGAACCAACAACAACGACTCAGATATTTTCACAAAAAATCTTGAATTGGATTTACACGAGCATCATTCGAAGAACATGATTATTGAAAAAGGGAATCGTAAAATGACAACCATTCAACGTGGAAGGGTGTTACAAGATGTTGACTGTTGTCGGAATAGCGGAAGTTAACTAAGATACTATTGGCGTTGTGATCTCTATTGCAGATATGATCTCTATAATTATATTTCTAACGCATGAATATTTGGAGTAATTGGCGAGGGATGACCGATAAATAATAAAATAGGCCATGATGACACAAAAGTAAAAACAAGTGTAGTAAAGCATTGGTTATCTTACATTATAAGTACAAGTTGCTGAGGCAAAAGTGTGAGTGGGATGGAAAAGAACCACATCCCGCTGACACCTTCGCGAACGTCACACAAAGCAAACGTCACTCATAATA
>Ga0209092_10002769_pt1 | contig 15775 bp, 14 predicted proteins | sample FraStrMetagenome_FD_187446 | JGI IMG/M metagenome (GOLD analysis project Ga0209092, IMG submission 187446) | Marine eukaryotic phytoplankton communities from Arctic Ocean - Fram Strait ARC3M Metagenome (SPAdes) (version 2) | ecosystem: Environmental > Aquatic > Marine > Oceanic | place: Fram...
TATGGTCACATGGTTGAGGAGATGTTGTTGTTCCTCACGCGTATGGCAGGACACACAGTCACAGATGAACAGAAGGTATGTAATGTAGGTGGTATTGTAGGACACATGGACTGCAAGATTGATGGTGTAGTGACGGACGTTAAGTCAGCCAGTGCCTTTGGTTTTAAGAAGTTTAAGGAAGGCAAGATACTGAATGACGACCCCTTCGGCTACGTAGACCAGATTAGAGCTTACGCACACTCAGAGAAGAGTCGTGACATTGGTTGGTTGGCTATTGATAAGACTAACGGTCACCTTACGTTCCTCAAGTACGACATGGACGGCAAAGAGTTCCAAGCCTACGAAGCCTTCAACGGCACAGTAGTAGAGCGCGTAGAACGCTTAAAAAAGCTCGTAGAGCAACCAGAACCGGAGGTGGTTTGCTATCAGCCGCAACCAGATGGCAAGTCAGGAAATTTAAAGTTGGCTGTTGGTTGCTCTTATTGCCAGTACAAAAAGCATTGTTATCCAGAGTTAAGGCTGTTCAACTATTCCTACGCTCCTAAGTATCTTTGCAAGGTAGTCAACGAACCTAACGTACAGGAGTTGAGCCTCGATGAATAAATTAAAGTTCAGGTCAGGCTTAGAGTCGGCGATACACGAGAAGTTAAACGGTGACTTCCTTTATGAACCATACAGGCTTCCCTACACTATGCACAGGAAGTACGTACCAGACTTTGTACACGAAGAGAAGACAATACTAATCGAGGCTAAGGGATACTTCAGGGTAGGCGACACACAAAAGTACACCGCCATCCGAGACTCAATGCCAGAATGGGAGTTAATATTTATCCTCTCCGACCCTACCAAGAAGGTACGCAAGGGAAGCAAGCTAACAATGGGAGAGTGGTGCGAGAAGCAAGGCTTTAAGTGCTACACTGTTAAGACAATAGATAAGTTACTGGAGTACGTAGGAGATAAAAATGTCATTTGAAGAATACAAGGAAGCGTTCCTACGTGACCACGACGAGATAATGGTACTGGAAGTGCTAGAGATTAACAGTGAGGAACTGTTGGAAGCATTTGAAGATAGACTGATTAGATATAGAGAGGATACTTATGAGCATTAATGAAGCAACACCAGAGATGTGGAACAAGCTACGTACAAAGTACAAGGCTTTGGCAGAGGAAGAACAGTTAGAGATGGAGAACGACGAGTGGCTAAGGGATGACGACAGGCAGGAATACTTAGAATATCCGTCAGTCGCTGACCCCGACCCTGTGAATAACCCAAAACACTACAACACTGGTAACATTGAATGTATCGAAGCTATCCAAGAGTCTATGTCAACGGAAGCGTTCAAAGGATACCTAAAGGGCAACACCATGAAGTACCTGTGGCGCTACGACTACAAAGGTAAAGCCTCAGAGGACTTAGAGAAAGCAGGTTGGTACTTAAACAAACTTATTAAGGAGGTGTCGTAATGAAAGGTGCAACACACGGTGGTAAGGGTTCAGGGGTCAGACCTACTGACAAGAAGAAGTTTGAGAACAACTTCGATGCTATCTTCGGTAAGAAGAACAAAGACAAACAAGATAAGGAGAAGAAACAAGATGACACCACAAAGACCAGTTAGGTACGAGTTTATCGCTCACCCTTATGATTGTGAGTTAGGCTCTTCTCCAAACACCACACTTAGTTTAGTCATACACGACAGAGACATTTCATTACCAGAGATGTACGAACAATTTGAATATTTTTTAAAGGCCGCAGGCTATAACCCAACAAGGGAAGAAGATTAATGGATAAGTACCAACAGTTTATACACAAGTCACGTTACGCACGTTGGATGAAGGAAGAAGGTCGTCGTGAGACATGGGAAGAAACAGTACAACGATATGTCGATTTTTGGACAGAACGTGGACAGATTGACAGCAAGGTGGCTAAGAAACTGTACAACTCTATCCTCAACCTAGAGGTCATGCCATCAATGCGCTGCCTTATGACAGCAGGTGTGGCCTTAGACAAGGACAACGTAGCAGGCTTTAACTGTAGTTACCTAGCCATTGACTCACCACGTAGCTTTGACGAGCTTATGTACGTGCTTATGTGCGGTACAGGTGTAGGGTTCAGTGTTGAACGTAACTTCATTACTAAGCTACCAGTAGTCGCAGAGTCCTTCCACAAGACTGACAGTGTGATTGTAGTAGGCGACAGTAAGGTAGGTTGGGCATCAGCGTTCCGTGAGCTTATCGCTATGCTGTACGCAGGTAAGATACCTAAGTGGGATATGTCAGGTGTACGACCCGCAGGTGCAAGACTAGAGACATTCGGTGGTCGAGCGTCAGGGGCGCAACCCTTGGATGACTTGTTCCACTTCTGTGTTGATGTCTTCCGTAAGGCAGAGGGACGTAAGCTGACATCCATTGAGTGTCACGATGTAGTTTGTAAGGTAGCTGACATTGTAGTTGTTGGTGGTGTGAGACGTTCGGCTTTGATTAGCCTGTCTAACCTATCAGACGGACGTATGGCTAAGGCCAAGTCAGGGGCATGGTGGGAGAACGACGGACACCGTAGACTGGCTAACAACAGCGTAGCGTACACAGAGAAGCCAGACTTCGAGGCTTTCCTTAATGAGATGCAGACACTATATGAGTCTAAGTCAGGTGAACGTGGTTTGTTTAGTCGTGTAGCAGCTCAGAAGATTGCAGCTAGGAATGGTCGTCGTGACCCTAATCAGGACTTCGGTACTAACCCTTGCTCAGAGATTATCCTACGCAGTAATCAGTTCTGTAACTTGTCAGAGATTGTAGTACGAGAGGATGACACGGAAGAGACGTTGAAAGCTAAGGCAGAAGTAGCAGCCATCATCGGCACACTACAGGCTACCTTGACTGACTTCAGATACTTACGTAACATCTGGAAGAAGAACACAGAGGAAGAGGCATTGCTAGGCGTAAGCATGACAGGTATCATGGATAACAAACTGTTAAGCACACCTAACTCACCGCATTGTGAAGTAGTATTGGAGGCTGTACGAGATGTCGCTATTGCAACGAATAAGAAGTGGGCTAAGAAACTTGGTATCAATCAGTCTACTGCCGTTACTGCTGTTAAGCCGAGTGGTACTGTGTCTCAGCTTGTCGATAGTGCTAGTGGCATCCATCCTCGCTTCTCTAAGCATTACATTAGACGTGTACGTTCGGACAAGAAAGACCCCTTAGCAGTCTTTATGAAGACAGCAGGGTTCCCTGTAGAGGACGACGTGATGTCTGAGTCTTCGTCAGTGTTTAGTTTCCCTGTCAAAGCACCATCGAGCAGTGTGACAGTCAGTGACGTAGGAGCAATGCACCAGTTAGAACTTTGGAAGATGTACCAGAATCATTGGTGTGAGCATAAGCCAAGTATCACAGTGTACTATACTGACAGCGAGTTCCTTCAGGTAGCTCAGTGGATTTGGGATAACTTTGACTTGTGTAGTGGTATTAGTTTGTTGCCAGTAAGTGAACATACGTATCAACAAGCTCCTTATGAGGACATCAGTGCTGAGGAATATGATAAACTACTAGCATCAATGCCTAAAGATATTAATTGGAATGACCTGCAATACTTCGAGCAGGAAGATAACACCACCGGCTCACAGGAGTTAGCGTGTACCGGCGGTGCTTGTGAAATAGTTTAAGAAAGTGCTGATATGCGGTGTTGTACTACGCAAACTCAACTAAATGTAAACTTGGGGGTCATTGCGACCCCCTTTTTTATTCCTCGTCGTCAGAGAAAGCATTGTAAGTTGTAAGCATACCTGCACCTACGCCTGCTCCTCCTGTTATCTTCGCTCCTTTAATTTTACCTCTAGCACTAGCGGCTCTAGCTTCGTCAGCGGCTGTCGGCGTTACTTTTCCTTCCCGCATGGCTCTCAAGGCGTGTCTATCAGCCCCTTCACCTCGTTTACGTTTAACACCCGTAGCGTCTTCCACCTTTTTAACAGCGGCATCTACGTTAGTTTTTGTCTTGCGCGATACTACCTGTTTAGCGTCATACTTAGTCCCTGTCTTGTATGAAGACTCAACCAACGGTGACGCGGTGATAAGATGGTTACCACCAACAGGAGTCTTACCAAAGATGTCATGCCCGTCACTCAGCATAGAGTAAACTTTCTGGTTGCTAGGGTCTACTGTGATAAAGACGTTCATGCCTCCTAGCTCTTGCTGTCGTGATAAAAACGACTGCTGAGTCACTAGGTAACCTTCCGGTGTCTTTATATCAGACACGTTACGACCACTTACTACGTTACCCATCTCATCAGTTACTTTTGCCGGTTTAATAACTTTAGTATCTACGAGCCTGTTATACTTTTTAAGCAAGGCTTCCGTTCCTGCTTGGTTCTTAGCAAAAGGCTTACCAGAGGCTTCAATAGCCCTAGCTCGCAACAACTGACCAACAACCACAGAAGGTTGCTTGTCGCCTGCTAACAGCTTCAATGCTTTATTGTCTAACGTAGCAGTTATCTGTAAAAACTCCACCATGTCTTTTGGACTTATGTTTTCAGCGGCAGTGCCTCTCAGTTTGTTAAGGTCTTTCAAGTAAACATCAGTCAGCCCACCGTGTAACGAACGCATAGCCGTAGAACCGGCCTTATTAGCCCCTACAGCCTCTAAGTAACCTTCGTTGCTACGTGAGGCAGGGTCTTTAAACTGATACTCGTAAACACCCTTCTTGTCCGTTACGTGAGGGCCGTCAGTTAAGTGCCTTGTCGCTCTAGCTACAATAGACTCTGGTATCTCCTCCGCGCCTTCCGCTCTGAACCTGTTGCCTACGTTATTAGAAAGAGTAGCAACATCATCTCTAGCCACCCTATTGTCTAAGTAGTTAAGGCCAATAACACTGTCCTCAATAAGAGTACCTTCGTTGTTAGGCAACTGACGGTTAATAGACACAGCCGTTAAGTCAGCGTCCTTCCCTCTTTCAGATAAAGCATCGTCCAGTTTAGCGTCAGATATACCGTATTCTCGTCGTTTAGCAACTGCGGCGGCGTTGGTGCTTTCCTCCACAGTAGCAGGCATTGCCTCTCCGTATTCCTTCAAAAAGTTTTTAACGGAAACAAGAGGATTACCTGAATAAAACTCTGGGATATTTGTACGCATATTCTGCGCTGTTTTGTTTAAAAAGTTTCCTGCGCTCTTCGCTATAGCTTTAGCAGGTGGCCCTATCATAGGCATAGCACCCACACCGGCTAACAACATACCTGTACCGTCGCCTTCTCTTCTTGCGTCCTCAAAGTCTACGGCGGCTAGAGCAGTACCAGTTGCGGGTAAATAGTCACCTAAACCAGTCAGTTTCTTGGCTTGTTGTAGGTTACTACGCTCAGTACCCTTGAATAGCCCCAGTGTTGAGGCTACTCCTTGTTCAACATTACCTCTAAAGGTTCCTTCGTCGGGAACCAGTTGGACGTTAGAACCTCCTCTAACATAGGGGTCGCGCTGTGCGCTTGCCTTTAAATCCCTGTTAAGTCTCCCCTGAAAGGAAGGCTCTTGTTTTATGACACCGTTTAAGATGTCTAGTAAAGGGTCACTTGAGGGGGATTTCTGGGTACTCATACGCCTGTTCTTCCTTTGTTAAGTCTTCAGCATCAGTTAATGGTAGTTTCATAATCTCTACCAGTGTTGCCCTGTCCAGAGCAAGAGCTTCACGCATCTCTTTTGACTTTGTTTTTCTACTTATCTTATCCATAGTAACTAAAGTCTTACCCAGATACTTACGTAAAGCAGGGCTTACAGTACCACGATAGGCGGCGTATCCCAGACCACCGGCAACAGCAACTGCGCCTACGTAAGGTATTAGGCTTTGCAACGTCTCACTAACAGCAAAGCCACCTAGACCGGTAAGCATTATTACTTTACCGTGGGGTGTTTTAGGCAGTGAAGAGTCAGTAGCTCTCATTATGTTTTGAAGGCTACGACCTAACGCTGTATCAGCATCCTGAGCGGCTTTAGGTTTTACTATGTCCTTAGTTCTATACAGCAAGTGAATATCTTTAAGCTGTTCAGCTACTTTAGAAAAAGGAGTAACTTCAATGATTTTACCATTAAGGTAATCTCTGACAGCTTTCTGAGAAATAGCAAAGGCTGACTCATTACCTTCAAAAGCCTTACGACCTGTGTTTTTAATGTGATTATCAAAAGTTTTACGTAGCTCATATAAACGAGAAGGTGTAATATCACCATCACCTAACTGACCGTCTAACCAACGGAACAACTGAGCCGCTGTCTTGGCCTGTGTTTCTCCGGCTAAAGCAGGGTTGCCAGTAACAGGGTCTAACAAGTCGTCGATAATTCCTTGCATATCAGAGCGTATGTCTGCTCTGTTTACCTTAACATAGTCATACTCACGTAGCTCTTTTACTAGCTTTTCGCCACGATTGCTTATTTCCTTAATCAGAATGTCTTGGTTCTTTTGATTACTATTCTTACCCGAAACTTTAGTCTTTTTCAGGGTATCAATAGTCTCTTCATCACGCCCAGTACGTCTGTAACGTGTTGTCCCGCCTTCGTCGGTGTACATCTGTTCCTGACGCTCGGCACGATTAGCGGGCGTGTCTAAAGGCGTTATTACTTCCTCTAGGTCTGCTCTTGTACGGTCTTCGGTAGTACGAGCGGCTGAACGCTGTAGAGCTACACCTTTTCTACGTAGCGCGCTCGGAGAGTAAGGCACAGGGTTACGCATCATAGGCGGCTTGTAGACTTCAGCTATCTGAAAGACACCTTTAAGTGTGTCAGCCTGAACAGGGTTATTCTGTGCAAACTCTGTCCACGCATTAATACCAAACCGAGCAGCATCTAAGCCGACCTCAGCCAAAGGTGTGTCTGCCAAAGGAGATAATGTCTCAACAACTTTATCTGCAATTGCTTTTTCATTACTGTCTGGTATAAGTTCTAACAAGCCTTTACCGCCTAACATAACAGCTTCAGCGATTGGGTTTGTAATGTAACTTTTAACTGCTTCACCTGCTAACTGAGGCAAGAGTTGTCCTGTGTTTCCTCCTCTAGCAAAAGTCTCTGCTGTTCTTTCCATTGCTCTCTGAGGGAACTGTCTAATACCTTCAACAATACCCTCTCCTGCTTCTACCGTAGCCTGACCCATATCATAGTCTGTAGGCTGATAGCCTTGAGATGCTTCTTGTTTTGCCTCTAGTGCTTGAGCGGCTCTTACAAGCTCCTCTACAGCCGCCGTGTCCCCCTCTTGGTCAGCGAGGAGGATAGCGGAGTTCAGTTCTTCTAAAGTTGGTTCCATTATTCCCGTCCTTATTTAATACGGTTCAGGTAATTTTGTGCTCTGTTGCTTAAAACCGTAGGCATTGGGCTTCCTACTTCAGGAGGCTGTATGTACAAACTTTGATAGACACTTTGGTCTAATTGTGTCCCTTCTACGGTATTAAGCCTTTCAAGAGCTTCATTGTTTAAACGAATAGCATCTAAAGCACCTTGGTTCTGAATAGCAATGATGCTTCTAATTGTTTCGTCTTCTAATGTTACAGAAGCACCTACAATGTCCTTAATAAACTTAACGTCGTTATCCGAGACCGCAGTACCTGTACCTAAGTTTTTAATTAGAGGTAGAACCTGTGAGTTTCTTTGTTTAAGGAATAACTCAGTAGCCGCTACTTTATCCATCATATCTTCAGGGACGATACCCGCCGCTTTACCGATACGCATTAACTCTAATTTTAAATCGCCTGTAAATCCGGGTTTTATTGCATTATTAAGGGCCGCAATACTTTCTTGGTTAGTACCTAAGATTTTAAGACTGTTACGTGCTTCGTCGTTCAACTCCAAGAAGTTATCAAGCATTTTACCTGTTAGCTTAGAAGTAATACCATCAGCCGCACTAATCTGTTTAGTAACAACAGGAGCAGGACGCAGACCTAAGTCCATAGGAGACTCCCACTTACTTGTCTCAGGGTTCCAGACATTAGCAGACTCATCTACACGACGGCTCTGTACTTCTCCCTGAGCATTAGTAAAGGCTTTAATACTTGCTTTCTTACCTTCTAGTTGCTCAATAAACAAAGTATCAGACATAGAATCATACTTACCGTTGTTAATGTCAGCAATAAGCTCAGGAGAAGCGTTCTTAGACTTAGCTACAGCCGCTTTACCCTTACGACCTCCTCTGTTTACTATATTACGTTCCTGCTCTGTGTATATTGTCTTCTGAGCTTCCTCTAAACTACCTCCACTTTGTAAGGCTTCTACTGTAGAAGTAAGACCTAGAGATTGAGCAGAAGTTACTAGAGCCTTTCTCTGGTCGGCAAGTGCTTTTTTTCTAGCGGCTTCTTCAGCCAGTGCTTTGTTTTGAGCGGCAAACTGCTCTTGTAGGGCAACACCGGCTCCCATGCCCTGCGTGGCTGAAACAATCTGAACAAGTTCTGCTTGACCTTCGGGGGTGGTACGGTCGATAGAGCTTAATTTGTCTCGTAGCTTATCACCGGCAGGACGCATATCCATGTTTCTTAAAACTGGAAGACCTGTGCCTTGTGCGGCTCTACCCACGCCTGTCATCATGCCCTGACCAAAACCGGCGGCGGCGGCGGACATTCGACCTGCGAAGGTAGACTTATCGTAGTCGTCGGATGACGTTTGGCGACCAAAGTCTGTTAATAGTCTTTGTAAGTTTACATTTCTAGCCATTATTATGATTCCTTTAAGTTACGTCCCAGTCGAAAGCACCACCTTCGCCTGTAAGAGCTTGAATTAGAGTCTGCATAAACGCTGTTGTAGTTTCAGCATTAACTTTACCCATACCGAGCATACCTTCTAATCCTGCGATATTAGCCTGAGCCTGTAGCTCTGCGGCTGACAACTGACCTTTCTGAGCCAACTGTGAAGGAATTTGACTAGCACCGAACAAACTCAAAGCCTGTTGTTGTGGCATATAACCCGCACTCATCAAAGCATTTGCTGATGCCAGTGCTTGCTGTTCTCTAGCCATCTGCTGTTGTTCCGGTAAGTACGCTTGTTGAGTCAACGCCTGACCACGCCCAAACATTTGCTGTTGTTCGCCTAGTGCCTGCTGTCGTGCCATAGCTGACGCTTGTAAGCCTGCCTCCGCTCTAGCCTTTTCATAACCAAACTCTTCAGCAGTTCCACCAAACTCCGCAGTACTGATACCACCACGGCCACGAGAGAATAGACTCTGGTCTAGTGCCATCTTTTGTCTTGCTTCTTCAGGGCGCTGTGCGGCTCTGATGTTTTCGTAGTACTCACCTGCGGCCTGAGAAGGGTCAACCATTGCTTGACTGAACATAGTCTCGGCTTCTCGAAGACGTTTATTCCTAAGTCTTCGGTCGTCTGACGATAGACCTTGACCTACGTCACGATACAGGTTATTAGCCTGAGTAAAAAGACCCTGTGAGCGACGTCTTTCAAGCGGTGACATTTGATACTGCAAGCCACCTTCGGGTGTCGTATCAAAACGAGTACCCATATTGTTTGTAACTGTGTAAGGTTTAAAAGTGGAGGCATCAGAGGCTTGTTGGCCTATTTGTTGCATTCCTTCCTGACCTTCAATGCCTAAATCTTCAAGCATATCCGTCAGCTTGTCCATAGCCTCTTTGCTTAAATAAGCGCCACCGACACCGCCAATGATATTACCCCAATTAATTTCTGCCATGTTACAGACCTCCAATAATAAATGCTAATAGTTCAGAGTATTTAACTGAAAGATTCCCTGCTTCTTCGTTCCTAGTGAACATACCGTATTTTTCTGCGTTTAAACCTTCAGCTTCAAAAGCCGCTTCTAAGTCCTGTGCTATCACACCTACGTGATAACGAGAACCATCAACACCTTTTCTTTCTACTGAGTCATTCCACTTATACTTACGAATTAAACCTTTACAAGCCTGTGCAACTCTTACTTCAGCTTCGCTGAGTTCTTCAATACTCTGCTTTAGGTTACGGTCAGAGGAAGTGTCCAAGTCATTTTTAGAAAAGATAGTTTTAAACCTAGCAGTTCCGCCGCCTAAGTTAATAAGTTCGTTTGAAAACGCACCGGCACTATCGCAAGGAAGTATGTTATTAGTTGATGAACCACCAAAACGCAAACCACAGTCAATTTCATCCGTAATAAATAAGTCAGAACCAATAAAAGTTATATGTCCTTTAATATTAGTACCGTTGGTAATGTTTAAAACACCCTTAGCTGAGGTCACTTCTTCAGCAACTGTAAGAGTTGCTACGTTGTTAGGTTCTAAAACAATAGGGGCATTCAGTCCGCTTTTAGTGGTAACAATAAGTTTGTCATCCGCTTGGGTAGACCAAACAATGTCAGCACCGACAGTCCCTGCATTAGCAAACTCAACTTGAGCTTCGCCTGTGTCTGCACTGTCTAAATGCAAACGAGCGTCTGCGTCCCCTGTTCCGGTAGCTGTGACATTAAGATTACAATCAGCGTCTGTACCGGCTTTTGATAGCTCTAAACCTGTAAAGAAACCTGTTCCAAAACGCCCTGTACTGGCACCTAAGTTAGTAACTCCGTCAGTAATAGCACCGTTCTCATCACAAGCAAAAATGTTATTAGTGCCTGCCCCGCTTATACGAATACCCGCAGTGTTGTCAGCAAGATAAATATTATTAGTATCTATAATACCTATTTCACCCTTAACTGAACCGTCGCTAAATTTTAAATCACCTGTAACAGTAACTACGCCTTCAGCGGCTCTTAGTGTATTTACACTGTTAGGCTGTAGGTCAATAACACTACCGGATGTGTTAGTATTAATGTTTAAGTCAGGAGAACCTCCGTCCACAAAGTAACTAATAACAGCACCTAAAGAGCCGTCATGTAGAAACTCAATATCGCTTTCACCTGTAGCGCCTGCGTCTAATTTTAGCACTGCATCAGCATCGCCAGTTCCTGTGTTATGAATAAGCAAGTCTGTCTGACCGTTGTTAGTAGCTTTCTCAACAGACAAGTTATCACAATTAGCTGTAGTAATGTTAGCTGTAGTAATATTAGCCGTTGTAGTATTAGCTGTAGTAATAGTAGCAGTCTGTAGAGTAGTGTTTCCTGTAATAGTAGGAGACGCTGAGTCTGCTTTAGTTGCACTCATTGTAGCAATGTTGTTAAACTCTGTAGTAAACTCAGAGCCTTTGATGATTTTACCAGAGTTACCGGCAGGAAGAGAATCCTTGTCACCAAAGTTAGTTGTTACCGTGTAGTTGGACATTAGAGTAGTCTCCCTAGTTTAGCCAGTATGTCAATTTTTTGTATAGAAAAAGCATTGTTATTGATAGTCGATGTAACCCCTATAGTTACTACGTTGCCTGAACCTGTTGTGTTTACCTTCGGTGTATTAACATCAACACCACCAGAGAACTCAGCAGTAGTATTAAACTCACTTATGTTGAACTGTGCGGTAGCTTCCGTACCAAATGTAAAACTTTGTTTGCTATAGCTTTCTGTGTAATCGTAGCCCCAGTTAAGAACTGCTTCAGCATTCTGTCCACCAATAACTGTTAAGTTAAACTTCTTTAGGAACTTCAGAATAGTAGAGTTACCAAAGTCTAGCGGGTTACTAAAGTAAGACATAGTGTACGTAGCTGTGTCATCAAGATAACCGGCGTACTGTACAGTCCCTCCGGCTAGTCCCATATAGAAACCATTAGACGCTATCTGAGTAAAACACAGAGGCATTATACCTGACCATGTAGTAGCCCTAAACGACCCGTCTTCCATTGGAGTACGAACGTCAAAACAATAAACAGTATTACTAGACGGTAACGTCAATAAGTAAAAAGCATGGTCAGGGCTATATACTGTCTTAACAGGTAGAGACTCAAAGTTGACTAACTGCATTAAGTCAGTTCTTACATTCTTACTAACGTCACGCAGAGGCATTGACTTTTCTTGTATAATGCGCCCTAAGCTCATTACACCGCGATTAGACAGGAACAGTACATCATTACCTGTGGCCTGTATAGAGTCCCTCTCAATGCAACCTACGCCCTCTATCGTGTCTTGTAGTTGGAACCCCGCCCCTGTTGGAGCGTCAGCACCTGAGTATATAACAATGGAGTGCTTACCAAAGATTACTAAAAAGCCGTTGTGTTCTGTAATAGCAACAATCTCGTCATAACCAGTAGGCCATACGGATGTCAAGTTTAAGTTACCTGAGTCACCACCTGAGAATGCTTCACCGTCTAAAAGCTGTGACCAATACACCGTGTAGTTGTTTGATGAAACATCCGCAACCCATAGACGACCAAAAGCCGCCGCTACTTCATTACCAAAGGGTGCGTCGTGCGCTCCTGTTATAACCTCAATAAGTGTAGTGCTTCCTCCCTTACTAACAAGAGGGTGATGACCATGTTGAAAAAAGTAACAGTCATTATTAAATGAAACTATCTTCCAGTTGTTTGCTGAAATAGTGTAACCAACAGGCAGTGTACATTCCGCTAGTGTGCCTGTACCGTGTAGTATCTTATTGTTACCCGCAGAGAAGACAGTAACAGCACCGCCAAAGTCAGTGAACTCGAATATAGCTTCAATTCCACGGCTACTGCCTAAGAAACTAGAACCGTTAGTTGACACCTTATCAAACCCTTTACGAGCGCCGATACGACCACGGTTATCAATTACACAATTATCAGCAACGGAAGCAAACGAAGGGTTCATACCCACGGGCGATTCCTCGGTGTTTAAACCGAAGAACGCAGGAGCGGCTACTGTTAGATTCTGTAATCGTTGTGTCATACGCTACACCATACTGTCTCTGTTGGGTATCTAGCCGCATCGTAAGCAATAGCATCAGATAGCGTGCTCCGTGCTGTAGCGTACAACTGTGCGGCGGGAGTACCTCCGGTTTCACCACGCTCTTCGACAGCCATAGCGTGAGCCAATTGAACAACAGACAAACCTGAAGTTCTAATATCCGAAGAGCCTATAGTAAGCTCAGGGCTTCTGTCTACAATGTCAAACAAAATAGTCACTGTCTTGTCAGTTGTTGGGTAAAAGTTAAAAGCCGCTGTGGTATTATCAACATCAGCATATCCTTTAAAAAGATAATTAGTAGGTCTACCTTTTTGAGTATCCTCTAAATAAACACTACTATAGTATTCTTTTTCCGTTCCTCGGTTTAATTCAGATTTATCCGCAGGATTATAAACACCTAGTACTTTAAAGTTTTCGTTAAGGCTCGTAATAGTGCCGTAACCGCTGTTAGCGAATAAAGATAAAGGTCTTATTGAACGTAGCTCACCCCAGTCCCATGCGTCCTCAACCATACGGTTAGCGTCGTTGACTAACTCACCAATAAGTTTAGAATAAGCAGAGGTGCTAGGGGCGGCTACTTCGTCCTCACGCAACCTACGTAATACTTTATTAATTGCTTCTAAATATGTCACTATATAGTTCTCCCAAAGGGGTCATTACCTTGTAAGTCGTTATATGCTATCAGTTCTTCGTCATAAGTTGCTGTTGGTTTTGTTTTAAACTTAAACATTTCTGAAAACTCGTAAGGGTCGTTATTAAATTCAGCGGGTGTTCCTGCTGTGTATTCCACGTCTACGTCTACGTCTACATCAGGGCCGTCTGGAAATTCAGGTGTTTCTCCGTGCGGTAAAGAATCCTTAACGTCCTCAATCTTGTCCCCCACATAATCAACAACGTCATCAACAGGTTCAGTAACATTGTCCTCTACCCAGTCTCCCACGTCCTCAAGCGTATCGCTGACAGGTTCAGTAACATTATCCTCTACCCAGTCACCTACCGACTGTAACGCAGGGTCAATCTTGTCCCCTACCCAGTCTATAGCGTCGTCAGCGGCATCAACTACCGGCTCTAACGTATCGGATATTGCAGTGACTCCGTCTTTTAACACGTTAAGAAGAGGGTCTGCTAAATCAGCAAGGGCGCTCCAGTCAAAGATAGTACCGCCAATGTCTATACCATCGCCAAAACTTCCACCTTCTTTAATGTATTTAACAAAGGCGCTTTTCCCCGCTTCTTCAAGACTTTCACCGTTTAACAGTTTTGTATTAAACTTACGTACAGCTCCTAAGAAGTCATCATTAGATGCCAAAGTCGGGGGTATTCCTAAGTCTTGCAATACACCTGTAAGCATGGAGTCAGGAACTACAGCGGCAAACAAACCTCCAACATTTTCATTAGCTATAGCATCAATAGCGCCTACTGTTTGATTGTAGCTCAGACCAAATAAACCCTTACCTGCTGTCTGGCCTATCACTGTTCCTGTTGTAGGGTCTATAATATCAGTAGGAGGGCTGATAACCCCTGCCATGTTTAACCCTTGAATACCTATATTTACCCAGTCTTCAGTATGTAGGGTTTTACCTTGCGCTCCCTTTACAGCGGCAATCACAGCTTCACTAGCTCCGGCTGTCACCCACGAGGCAACCAGTCGAGCCATCTGCTTAGTACTTTCACGGAACGATACCCAAGTGCTTTGCTCAGGTTTTTTAATCCAGAGCATCGAATGAGCGCCTGCGGGAGAGTCTCCTCCAGATATATCAACAAACATACCTTCAGCGGCTAGTCTGTTATATTCTCGAATCTCTTCCGTTGAGAACCCGTTCATCATACTCAGACTACCACCACCGTCAGGTAGTTTCATGTACAGAGTATCAGCGTCGTATGTGTAACCCGATGGAAGTAAACCTTCTAAGTCTAAAGGTTCATCAAGTTGGAACTGATGCTCTGCTCCAGTAAACTCAACTTTTTCAATCCAATCCCTACCTACAGTTTCGTCCCACAGATAACCTTCAACAGTAGTTCCTAGAAGGTCTCCACGATTAGGGTCATGGGAATTTAGAACATCCTGTTTAGCTTCTGGACTAGAATCATACTCAGGAGCCGTCCAATCAGTTATTACAAAATCAGGATTCTCTTCAAAAAAGTCTGATTTTTCACCTTCAAATTTATATTCCTGTAAATCTGCCTGATACCTCCGCCACTCGTTCACAATAGCTCGTTGAGCGGAAGACATTTCAGAGTAACGCATAGCCCCGCCATAGCTGTTACGAGGCCAGTTAATAGGTAAACCGTCCGCCCCTAACTCACCCCCTGTCCATTGTGGAGCATTGGGGTCGTTTGTAGACAACCCTGATGTAGTTTCAACAAATATTGGGTCGGCTGTGTTATTGTCTTTAGTAGCGTTCATCAGAGACGCATTATAAGCGCCTGAATCTGCTAGATACTGCAAGTTTGTAGAACCACCTCGATAAGTACTAGGGTCTGGTTCAGGGTCTCCTAGTTTCCAATTTGGAAGTATTGGCGTTGTACCGGTAGATGTTGTATTGGTAGATAAAGATGTAGTAGTGTCAAGAGGGTTTACATCTTCACCTACAGCAAGGTTCTGGTCAAACGGGCTTGTTAAATCAACAATCTCTTCTTCCTGACCTCCTACCTGAGTAGCTATTATCTCTGATTCTGAATTAGGAGTTAAATTTAGCTCGGTAGCAAACAAGTCCTCTGTGCTTGTATTTTTTATTGGAGGAGGCTCGTCAGCCATCCGAGGAGCTAAGGTATTAGTTAGCATTCCATCAGGCTGTTGGCGTGTTTGTGCTACAGGCGTAGGAGCAGTAACAACAGGAGCTTTCCAGTCTGTAGGTACAGGCGCTGACCAATTTCCTGTGTTTGCTTGCCAACCCGCCCAATTATTTAAATAGTCTTGTTCGTTGTCGAAGTCAGCAGGATTAGGCTTCTGCATTACTTAACTCCCTTTGTCTTTTCGTATGTACGCAACGTACCTAACCCAAGCATCCCCATAAGGACAGGCAA
>Ga0209092_10002770_pt1 | contig 15774 bp, 6 predicted proteins | sample FraStrMetagenome_FD_187446 | JGI IMG/M metagenome (GOLD analysis project Ga0209092, IMG submission 187446) | Marine eukaryotic phytoplankton communities from Arctic Ocean - Fram Strait ARC3M Metagenome (SPAdes) (version 2) | ecosystem: Environmental > Aquatic > Marine > Oceanic | place: Fram...
AACTTGGAAACGGACCCTTGGGGATCGGGGGACGCTGCGGACAGTGTCAGGTTCCCAGGGAACGTCCAAGCGGAGTCCCGCCTGACAGGTCAGGCGGCAACTCACCTGCAACGAAGTAAGAGTGCTGAGGCGTGAATTGGATAAGAAACTCAATTAAACATGTCCGTAAATGGAGTGAAATTCTTAGTCCAATCCGTCAAGGTCAGAACTGACATAAAGGAATGTCTTGACATCCTAAATGCCCTTATGTTGATCATTAGGGGTTCTTTCCTATCAAAGAGTCACAATCGCATTGCTGCCCTGTCTCAATCCAAACTGCATCTTCAGGCAGCCTACGATGAGATCGGGCAGTTCGCATTCATAGAAGCGGCTGCGAATGACTCTGCTATTCACACCTCTTATTTGAGTCTTTTCACTGACGAGGGCGTTCTTCCCCCCGTCGAGGATTTCTGTTCCACTGAATATTACTACATTCAGCTGTCTGGAATCATATCGGGCGTCACATCTGGACTTCTGTTGCTCATCCCTATGATGTCGGCACTCCTGATGATCGGTTGGTGGATTTACCAAGTGCTGGTACTCGACCAGGAAAAGATCATGGAGACCAGACAAGAACGAGTTTTCGGGCAATATGAAAAGTTGCACCAGGAACTGTCAAAGCTGCTGCACACTTATCAACTGTTGTCCGTGAAACAAAGGAAGCCCGATGTGAATGAAATCACGGATAAACTCGGCAACTGCGAGCTTATCACTCTCATTAAGAGGATGTTCAATCAAGTGTCACAACTTTCGCGGGAACGCAATTGCTTACAGAACTTGTATCGTCAGATGCAAGTGATCTGTCATTTGCAATCTCAAGTCAGTGACAAGGAAGACCAACTTCGAGATGACGTCTACTTCCCCGAATCACGCAACCTTGGAAAATTGCAATTCATGCACGACTGTGCAGACGGTAAATTTCCATGGGCGCCAGAGAATCTTCCCTGGGAAAAAGTAGAATATGAATCGTCCCAACTCAATTCTCTTAGTTCAATCCCGATGAATTCCGGATTCGCCAATGCTGTGGAACGGGAATTACCTAACGTCTCCTCTCTTTGGCTTCCACCTCCTATTACGCCTCTTCCCAAGCCTCATCACTCAGACAATGACAAATTTCCATTCATCAGGGCCATCGGATCTTATACGATTGCTGCCAGGATGGCAGAGATCGCGTCAATTGAGATGGGAGAGGATCGCCAAGTCTTGACGTTGTGGGGAAAAGCGAAACCTCTACTATGGGGTTGCCAAGTTAGAGTGGAACCTACTCATTGGCGGAATTTGCAAATTTCACAGTCATCCAGGGAACTACTTGCGGAACTTCGCAAGTACTACACCACGGATCAGGACGTGGAATGTAAATTCCATCACATCGCTGACACAGTGTGTCGGGGATGCCATGCGAGGGTTCTATGTTCGCATTCGTGCCCCAACTGCACGCTCTCCATCGACATGACACGCGACCACTTGAACTCTGATGGAGTCCCCACTCTATCCTCAGACATGATCCAGGAGGCACTTTATTACCAAAAAGTGTATCTCTCCGAAAGGCCCTGCAAGTCCTACGTACAGTACCCATATTCGAGGTCAATTCATTGTCAGGTGGATAAGAGTGATGCTCGTACTCGATGGGAGACAGAAGTTGTATCGTTAAATGCTGTGAGCATCTACAACTGTAAACGGCACTGTCTCGAGTGTGGACATTCCCACTCATTGCCAGAAACTAAGTTGCCACCCTGGGTATATAAGCTCTATGATCTGGAACATGATGCATTTGTACAAAAGCATTCATCATCCGTGGCACCCACTGGGTTCCAGGATAATGAACCACTCCGTCAATGCCCAACTCCGTCCAGTTTCTCGATTGAGGCAGACGTCGAGTATAGTGCACTCGACGATGAGATTGTGAAACTCAACAATAGCATCGGTTTACCAGGAATGAGTGACATGACCAGTTTCGGAAAGGGTGGCTCCAACATGGTTGAGCCCATCTCGACCGTCATTGGCGCACTGAGCAAGTTGGAGATCGACAACGACGAGGATGAGCTGAACCACCTTCTGCCCATCCCTGAACCAATGCCCATCATCTACGAGAACCAGACATCACTGATCAGACGCCTACCGAGGGCGACTTCAAAACCATCACTCATCAACGCCAACAACCTCTCCGTTGACGAACGACGGGACTACGAGACGTATCTTTACAACATCATCGCAAACTCCCTTCAGACCGACGTCCACGACGACAGGTCATCCGACTCCGTGACCTTTCAGTGAAGAGAGGGATACCAAAAGAAAAGTTTAAGAAAACATTTAAAGCAGTGCTCAGCGACGTGTGTACATAAGTAACTTCCATTCCATACGAATAATCAATTATTAGAAGTGTGTAGAAGAATGAAGCTGATCATGAATGAAGATCAAGACACAATAAGTGAGACTAAAAATAGTATGAATAATTCGTGCCATTAATCTTAAGCATAAGTGTTCATGACCCTTAATGTTAAGATGGGGGCTTTTGTGGCACGGCCGAGTTAAGCCTGACTTGGCCATCGACACAAACTAACCGCGACGCGCCACGTGAACCGCGGTTGGGCCGCTAGACGCGCGCTCATATTGATTCGAGATACTTCGTAACAGCGCGCGATGACCCAGAAATACGTACAAGCCAAACCAATGGTTTGTAAGCGTTAGTCGTTTTGGGAATGGGATTAGAACATGAAATAGATGGAAGTCTCTGCTTTACATCCTATCTCATGCGCGTCATTCCTTGCGTAATCGGACATGGTAATGCGAGTCGAAGGGAAGTCGAGAGTAGGCCTTAAGGCCTACTGCCTAACTTTACAAATGGTGAAAGAGCCATTTTCCACAGCAAATTGCTGTGGAAAGAACTCTAATTTCGCCTCCTTCCCCTCAGCTCATTTGGCGGCACTTGACTTAGTCTTTACAAGCCTCAGTTTATAAATTAGCTGAGTGCAACGGACGAGAATAAGCACGAATTAAGAGTGTTTCAGTCCGATGAGAATGACAAATGCTGCCATCATCTTACCCTTCCTCGCAATACCACCCTCTACGCCTCTGGCAGTCCGTCTGCTGTCTGTTATTCGAGAACTCAAAGCAGATAAGGGCAGCCGGAGAAACGGCTCACACCATTTTTTACCTAGTCATGCGCGATATCAGCGCGCACGCGCTCAAGTTCCAACAGATACTTGGAACTGGCAATGCGCACACTACTCCCAAGAGCGGAATATTACTCACTCAGTCAGCCAACGAGACCAAGAGGAAGATGTCCTCTTCTACCCCGATGGCAGAAATCATGCCAATGCGCGCGAGAGCGAACGCGATTAATCCGCCAACCCGGCAGGCAACGCCGAAGTCTTGCGACCGCTGCACTCGTCGCGATCTCCGTCGCAAACGCCGCAATCTGTGGAGAGTCACGGAGCGCAGCGGCACCACCAGTCATATTCTATTGACTGCAACGGCCTTCTCGATCATCGTCTGTGGGACGGTGATTCTGATGTTCCTCACGACCGCCTCCACCATCAAGAGGCTCGACAGGACGTTCGGAACCGTCGAGTGCTTCGGCAACAACGCCGGGATCAAGCCACTCCGGTTCCGTTATGATGACCCGGACTGCATCGAGGTGCTAGAGGAAGCAAAGTTGGGAAGAGCGAACCTCACGGAACGCTGTACCAACTATTGCGAGGTCGTGCCATGCGACAAGGACGGCAACCTCGTCGTCCCGGACCCGGAGACCGTCGTCAGGGACCAGTTCCCTGATTCCGACAACGGACCCGAGCGCAAGGACGACGACGAGACCGAGAAGACGGACGAAGAACTGTTTAACGAATTCATTAACAGCTCCGACTACCACTCCTTGACCACCACTCCGGCCCCCGAAAAGGAGCCAATGATGCACATCAATATCATCGGTCGGAGTGGTATGCTGCGCGGCGCTCCCAAGGTTTGCACATGCGCCGTCGAAGATGGGAAGCGGGGCGCGTGCGTCTGCAACAACCCCGCACCGACGAACAACGGCTCGATGATGCTGATTACGATTGAAGTTAACGACAAAACCCTGTACAGGGTCAACCGGATTAAGGAGAAGTATGTATAATGGAACTGCGGAAAGTCAATAAATCGACAGACCGATGTCGTCGATATTTCCGTCCATTTCACCCTCCATGAGGAACCTGTATTTACCTACCGTTTATTCGCCGCCGTCTCTCGCTAAAGGAAGTTCCTACTACGTAATTACTGAATGCATGCATGCGGCGAATCACGAGGAGTTAAAGGGATAACGAAAGGGGAAAACGAACGGAGCTTTTCGCCTTCGCTCTTTTCCCCTCACTTTCGGTTTCGCCCCTTTTATTGCGCTCGCTGGATGAGGAAAGGGAGAAGCGAATGGTCGCCTCTCCCTCCCCTCGATTCCATTCCGTTCCGTTTTCCTTTTTTGCGCTCGTCACTTAGAGACGGGGAAGAGGCGGGCGGTCGGGAGGACAGACCATATTAATGACTTGACCCCTCATCGCACTCGTGTCACGCTCCTTTTTTGCTACTCTAAAGACACTACGCGATGGAAATGCGAAGTGCGATTGAGAGTAAAAAAACAGTAGCAATACGCGCGAGCAGAACAATGCGGACCGAACCGGATTCGGACATTCTAGGTCAACAGAGCTTTCCTCTTCCGTGAATTTCAATTTGAATTCAGTCGGTTCAAGACCCTCAACGACATCACTCCTGAAGTGCCCCATCTACACTTCAAGAAAAACATCGGCATCACCATCAACCTCACGGTAAGCCAAAAAGAGTTTAACTTCAACCCAACTTTACCGCTGCTATACTAGTACACAGTTGCTCAAGCTAGTACATCTAGTTAACAATGAACAATCAAGATATAGACGCGGTCGCGAACATGTTCGCGGGCGCAGACGCGCAAGCGGCGGCGGACGCAGCCGCGCAAGCGGCGGCGGACGCAGCCGCGCAAGCAGCGGCAAATGCAGCCGCACAAGCGGCGGCAGATGCGGCCGCGCAAGCAGCAGCAAATGCGAATGCAAATGCTAATGCAGGGCAACCGCCGCCACAGCCAGCCGCAGCGCCAGCAGCGCAGCCTGCTGCAGGCGCTGGCATTGCCGGAGCCGGAATCCCTCCGGGGCAGCCTCAACTGCAGAATGTCATGCAGTGGTGGCAGAACGTGCAGAACCTACTGCAACAGGCCCCACCGGCAGTTGCTGCAGCAGCAGGAATTCCTGTAGTGGCAGCAGCGGCGCCCGGTGTCCCGGCTGGCGCGGCGGCACAAGCCAATAACAACCGCGCGCGAGTCAAGCTTTCCCCGTTTACCTCCACAAACGCATCTGATTTCCGCGAGTTTCGTGATCGTGCAAACACGTGTCGCCAACTGAACGGTTGGACACAGCAGGAAGCGAAACAGATGATCAGAACGCAGATGGAGGGAGTTGCAGGAAAAAGGATGTTGACAGTAGTAGTCGGCGGAGATCCTGATCTCGTTCCCCCGCCAGATGATGCCAAAACTTATGAGGAGTACATGGACCAAGTCCAGTTGAGGTTTCAACATCGGGAAGCCTCCTCCTTGGCCATTGCCGACTTTCAAAAGTCAAGGATGCGTCCTGACGAGGATTACCTCGGTTGGCACGTGCGTTTGCATGACATTCACTGCCTGGCCTACCCGAACCGTGATCACGACACGGACGGGGACTTGATTCGTCAGTTCATTTTGGGACTGACAGATCAGGTGATCGCAGATCATCTAATGGAACGGGATCCGAACAACTATGAGGACTGCTTGGCCCAAGCACAGAGTAAGCAGGGCAAGTTGGCCCAAGTGAGGCAGTCCATGAAAGCGCGATCTCGTATCAACACGATTGCAGCTATCGGCCCAGACGGGGCACGCTATGATGATAGCGATTCCGATTGCATAAACGCAATCAACTACGAGACGGGCACGCGCAAGCGGACCACAACCGCACAGAACAAACATCTGCGTCGGTTTGGTCCTGGTTTCAACAAGGAGCAACGTTGCAGTAATTGCAACAAGGTTGATCACGCAACCTATGACTGCCCACACAACAGAGACGAATTGGCAGAAATTCGTCGGAAGGCAGTCAGGTCGAAACGAGCGAATTTCGGTGGCGCTCGGGGAAATCGTCGCGGCCGCGGAAATGGGCGCGGCGGCCGGGGCGGCAGATACGCGAACGCAAAAGGAAGAAACGTACGCAAAAACCAGTCTCGACGCGGGGGCGCGTACGCAGTTGGAGAGGAGGACTACTCTGACTCCATCCACGCCCTCGAGGATTGCCTCGAGCAATTGGCCATAGATTCCCGAGCGGGAAACTAGAGAAGGGGCGAGAAGGGAAGGCTTTCTATTCTCGTCCCGGAGTAATTAGAGTGAGAGAAAAACCATTGATGGATAGATTACAGTCGATGTACAGTAATCATTCATTGCAGGGAGATAAAATGCGTTATTCGTTTGACAGAAATCGCTTCAACGATTTGGATCGGTTGAGCATAATTGCTGAGCTTTCTAGCTACATGTCCGATTACAAAACCTTTGTGCCAACACGGATAGGCCACGTAGATACTGTCTCCATGATAGATACGGGTAACAGCTTTGCCACTGTAATTAATGGTAAGATGCAGAAGGCCTTGAATATCAAGAAAAGCGACCTCCGTCCGTATAAGGGCCGTACTTCAATAGGCACAGCCAAGGTGGCGGCACGTATGGAGATTGCAGGGGAAACGAAAAAGGAACATAAAATTTATCTTTCATCTTCCCTACCTCCAATCAAAACTAGATTGGTTATCCTTCCTCAACTAGGCATGCCGATAAATATTTCCGGTCGCACTTTAGAGGAATGTAACATGTCAGTATTGGCAGGGAAGCATGTCATTTATAAAGGAACACGGATCCCTTTGGTCGAGCGTAAAAACGCCGGACCTGAATTGCATCGCCATTCGGCCGCCCACATGCTCCCCATCTATACAGCATGTGATGTGACCCTCGAACCGTTCGAGGAAGTGCATATCAGTGCAGTAGCAATAGATGATTGGGAGAATAGAGAAGTTAGCTGTGCTATTATCTCTCCCTCCCCTCACTTCGAGGAACAGTTCAACGTATCTCCTTGGAGATCGGCAGCTATTTCATTGAGGCGGGGGGAGGGGGAAGAAGACGGGAAATATCAAACAAAGATCGGAATGTTAAACCCAACCAGCCGACCAGTCAGGATTCCGAAAGGAACCCGTTACGGCATTGCTGAGTTAATAACCAGCATTAATGACCCGCGGCGCGACGATTACCGCGTCTGTTACATGAGTAGTAACACCGGTCGTCGCCAAGGTCGAGTAGCAACAGACAAGAGCAGGTCAGGAACCGGTAGCCCACCTGGACATTCAGACGTTCGGATAGTAGGAACGGTAACAGCTGATGGAAACGGTCGTAAACCGAAAACCGATTCCAAAAGTGGTTCAAACGGAAACGGTCGCCAAGCGGAAACCGACTCCGGAGACACTTATGTAATCCCTCCATCACCTGATAAACAGGATGACCCCCTTTCTGGGGACCCTGTAAATCTTCCAGCCTGGATGAAGGGGGCTGTTACTGTATCCACTTGGCAGAAACGTTACAGCTATTTGGAAAAGCTTTATGATGTAAAAGGTAATAAGAACTTTGACACAGCAGACAAACGCAAACTTTTCATCAAACTATTGTTACTCCATTGGGAGTTGTTTGCTTGGGATGGTTCTTATGGGAAAACAAACCTGATACAACATTACATCAAAACTTCCCCAGACTGCAAGCCGGTTAACGAGCGCTACCGACCCCCAAATCCTGCACTTCGTCCAGCATTGCGTAAACAGATAGAAACGTGGTTGAAAACCACAGTGATTGAGGGTAGTGACAGTGAATGGAATTCCAATCTGTTAGCATGTGTAAAGAGTTCAAATATTAATGCAATAAGGTGGTGCGTTGATTACCGCAAGCTAAATAAAGCTACCACCATAGATCGATTTCCGATCGGTGATATCAATGACAACCTTTCACGACTAGGAAAGAGTCAGTATTTTTCTTGCCTTGATAATTCTGGAGCATTCCATTGCATAGAAATTGCACCTGAAGATAGGCACAAAACTAGTTTTGCAACTCCATTCAACACTTATCAGTTTTGTCGCCTTCCATTCGGACTTTCAGGGGGGCCAAGTTCCTATGCAAGATTGGTAGTGGAGGTACTGAAACACATCCCCCCTGAGCAAGCAGTTGCTTACGTGGATGATGTGTTGGTACATAGTGCAGATTTCGAACAACATTTGGTCAACCTCCACAAGGTTTTTACAGCTTACACTAAAGCTGGGTTAAAATTGAACCCTAAAAAGTGTAAATTCATGGCTTCCAAGATTGATTACCTTGGGCATTCAGTGAGTAAAGCTGGAATAGAGCCTCAAGAGGCATATGTCAAAGTTGTTAAAGATTGGCCACTACCACAAACCAGACAAGATATTCTTGTTTTTCTGGGAAAAGTGGGCTACTACAGGAAGTTTATTGAGGATTTCGCAAAGATAGCACAGCCTTTGACAGACTTACTCAGGATTGCAGGGAAGAAACCTTCCTCCAAGGATATCCCTGTTACACCTTTGTCCAAGTCACAAAGGCGTAAGATAATGGATGAACCCATTGAGCTTTCAGCAAAAGCAGTGGAATCGTTCGAAACTCTCAAGCAATCTTTGCTCTCAGAGCCCATTCATGGACACCCTCGTTTTGACAATCTCAAAGAGGAGTCCTACATTCTTGACACCGATTGGTGTCAAGAAACCAACACATGTAGTGGTTGTCTTAGTCAATATCAGAAAGATGACCAAGGAAATCTCCAGGAAAAATCAATAGGGTATGCATCCAAAAAGTTAAATAAATCTCAAGCTAACTATTCCAGTCCCAAAGGAGAGATTTGTGCAATTCTCTTAATGATGGATCATTTTAAGTACCATTTGATGATAGGTCATTTCTTGCTTCGAACTGATAGCATAGCTGCTCGTGCACTGAAAGAAAACACAACTGACCCTCAGGGATATCTCAGCCGTTGGAAAGGTCGTTTGGCTAACTATGATTTCACAGTAATACATCGCGCTGGCACTAAGCATGGGAATGCTGATGCTCTAAGCCGCATCAATCACACTTCAAATCGTCCAGAGGACAATGAGGATGTGTTCGATGAAAAGACAGACAGGCAGTACCTTTTCGCAATTGATGAGGACCAGAGTAAATCTTCCACTAGGGATGAGATTTGGACACCACTGTATATCAAGGAACTTCAGGAGGAAGACCCAGAGTTTCTACTACTAAAGAAATGGGTCAAACTCGGAACTAAACCAGATACACAGTCAAGGGCAGAAGCAAGTTCAAACCTTAAGTCTTACATCAACCTCTTCGAGAGCCTGTACATTGATAGTGAGGATCTACTGAGATACAAATACAGTTATTCTCCACCAGATGGCCTCGGCACGAGGGAACGTGACTTAATTGTCCTCCCTGAGCAATCCTTGCGAGATGCAGTTCGTATCATCCACGAGAAACAAGCACATGTAGGAGTTAAGAACACTATCGATGTCTCAATGCGTCATGTCTTCGGAGTCGGATTGCGAGATGTTGCAGAATATGTTTGCCAGACATGTCTGGTTTGCCAAGCTAAAGGCAGAAAACCAAAACCACAGGACTATTCATTAGTTTGCCCAAGACAAGGAATGCCGTTTCAAACTATCAATTTAGACTTCGTGGGACCCCTGACCCCATCAAAACAACGTGGAAATATTTTCCTTCTCACAGTGGAGGATATGCTGTCCAGGTGGGTGGAAGCATTCCCTTTGAAAAGGGCCACTGCAAACGAGGTGGCCAATAAATTGACCACTGAAATCTTTCCGCGACATGGGTACCCTGAATTTATAAAATCAGACAGGGGTTCCCATTTCAAAAACCACACTTTGCAGGAATTGGCAGACATAACTGGGATTAAACTGGTATTTTCACCAAGTTACAGACCTCAGAGTAATCCTGTGGAAAGGGCTCATGGGAGTATCAAAAACATGCTCAGAGCACTAATTTTGGATCTCTCAGAAGGAAACCCTTCTGAGTGGGAAAACCATTTGCCAGCAGCATTGTTCTGTTACAGAACGACACGTCATTCGGCAACTGGATTTAGCCCTTTTGAAATGTTATTTGGCCATAGCCCTAGCACTGAAGCTAGTTTGATATTTGGACCTCCTCCAGAGAGATCTGACTACCAAGATCAGCGGTCACATGCGATTGCTCATCGTGACCGCATGAACCAAGCATTTCAATGGGCAAACCGGAACATTACTGCAACCATTGCTCGCCGTCGACGTTATTACTACAGTAACCCGAAAAGACTTTTTGAGGTGGGTGATCTTGTTTGGTTGCTCACTCCGATTGTCCGGCCGGGTCAACGTAAATCCTTTATTTCACCCTATTCTGGACCGTGGACAGTGTCCAAGCGGGTAAACGAAGTAGTTTACGAAATACTCCCCCATCCTGAATGGAGTAGAAAAGGATCAGAAGTAGTCACTGTAGACCGTATAAAGAAATACCGAGCACCGGACGATGAAGGAGAAGTGATAGATGAGACTCACCCACCTGGAATTAGTCAAGATTTGTCTCTGCCGGGAAATGAATTCCTCGAAACGTTTCGAACTATGGGCAAACCGGAAACGACGGCTAACGAAAGCGATGACGAAGACGAAAGCGGAAATGCAACTAACGGAAACGGAGTGCCGTTAAATGGAAACGGAAACGTCGTGCTTGGAAACGGAATGTTCCATACTCCGATTCCCACTCCGGTTCCTTCGGGACCTCCGTCTCGGGCAGGCTCTCCGTTGCTGAGTCCACCAATTTCCCCCGTTCCTCAACCGGTCGTCGCTCAACCCAATTTCTTTGCCGAACCGGATTTGCATGAAGTAGTAGTTCCAGCAGAGCAGCCAGTCCCGTTGCCAGTACAGCCACGGGCCGAACCGGCAGCACCGGGGGCTGGCGCTGCCCAAGGGGCACGGCGGAAAGACCCGACCAATTGGGCGAGCCGCCGAAAGGATTGGAGAGATATTTCTCCTGTCCGTCAACTTCCCACTCGAAAGGCAGCAACAAGATCCATTCATTACCGTCAAGGTCGACGTCAAACGATGCACTCTTCCTCGGATGATGAAATAGCCGAGCTGGATGACGAGGCATCGTCCCCATGTCATTTCGAATGGGATGACTACGACCTCACGAGCACTTGTCACAAAGAATCCTCACCAGCTCAGGTGACGGATGTTCCGCCACTGTCTGATTCCATGCCTCATGACGCAAATACGCAAATCGACATTTCTGACCAGTCAAAAGTTTTGACGCAGCGCCGGTCATACGCAGAGAAAAATGATAGTCGACAAGACGGTAGAAATGCCGTGCGTCGCAGCCATATTCCGCGTCCAAGCCGTAATATTACGCATTCGCCTGTGAACTTCTTGGCAACTGTGCAAGAGGGAGCTCGAGGAAAAAACTCGCTCCCTCCACCACCGACGTTAGGCAGCCGGCGTAGACGACGCACACCGCCATGTGCACCGCCGGCTCTGCCCATACAGCCTGGTAGATCCAAATCAGCCCAAGTTGGGTCTACTCGGCGTCGACAACCTCGGTCACAGTCGGCCCAGCCCGACTCTAAACAAAAACTTCTGCGTGCTGCAAGCGCACACGCCGATGATGCCAAAGTTCACATTGACGCTGTGGATCCGCCCGATGTCCTCAGCGGCAAGTTCCTCAAATCTGAGGCTTTCTCCACTCCACACGACTTCAAAAATGAAAGTCAAACATTGCGTCATTGCGTCAATCGCAATCGACCACCGCGCAATCGGCACAAACATACTCGTAATCCTGCCACCGGCAGTGCCGAGCCTCGGCATGATGGACAAGAGGGTGCGTCTTCATCCCAAAAGGATGATCCAGAAAACCAATTTCTCATTGAAAAGCTCATTCAACTCGAGAAACAATGTGGAAAATAGCACTTTATGTCTCATTTAAGTGCAATTTGGCGGCATAACACATTTTTTATTTTTTTTCGACTTGTTTTCAGAGCAAAGGCGGTATCACTGACGCACACAGAGATCCCCTGACGCATTGGCAGTAGAAGTAGTACGGAGTAGAAACCGCAAAAATCCGCATGAATAGAATGCCAGCAGTAGAATGATGCACATGAGTCAGTGAATAACACTGTCTTGTTAATTTAATTGCAGCCCGAAAACCTTTTGGGACCTTCGGGACCTCACCATGAATTCCCCAGAGGGATTCAGCAGAGGAAATGCAGCATCCCCTGGCAACCGCAACTCACGTCAATCCCCGGACATGTGTGCCCGACGGAAAGGACGGAGACCGAACAGGCACGTCGCGGCCAGCGAAACGTCGATGTCACCGGTCGAGTCTTTCCTCAACAAGCTCATGTCGATACTCTCCGTCTGCGTCAATGCGACATGGAGAGCTTCGACCTGGCTCATTTCGGAGTACATCCACGCACTCTGTCCTACCGGACAGTGGAGCCAGTGCCGCAAGAATATGCACTACGAGTTGCACACCTCCTTGCAGGAGGACAAATTGGGCCTTATGGGGAAACCCATGGCCAATATGTGCAAGGGCGAGGGAGTGGATTCACCCTCAATCCGCATACAGAATCTCGACACCGTCAATGTGACCTTGTCACAGGTCGAGCCCTCGGACCCAACAGACGGGCTAGCCATTTTAATGATGCGACGGGCCTCATCAACTCAAGGTACCCTGAACCCCGACGGGTCGGGGGAGGAAAAGCCGGAAAAGGAAGCCGAGTCAGTCAAGGACGACACCGACCATTCCTCGACCGTGTTTTCCGATCTGAGCGACACCGAGAGAGACCCCCCCGGCCTGACCGGAGGGACCATGTCCTCGGAGGTCGACTCAATGGAAAGAGGAAGAATGTCTCCAGACTCCCCGCCGAACCACCTCAACCACTTCATGGATCAAATCCTGATGGAAGAGGAGGCTCTGTTGTCTCGAAGGAGCCAGTGCCAGAGGTTTCCTCCACGACCAAGGCCGTCCCCGAGGACGTCCTCGGAGGGATTCTCTGCGCGGAAGGGATCGGCACGGCGGAACTGGAGGGCGTCGAGTCCTTCGATGATCAATCTGATCTTCTTGTGGACGATGATGCTCTGCTCAATTGACGCACGAGATCCACGTGAGTACGATGAGAGACAACGCACTGGTATTAATTTCACTGCATTTAACTGCAAACACTCATTCGACGGCAAATGGCGGGGACTTGATCTAACGGAGGTCGGTAGTTGCCCTGATGGCGACACCGATTACCTACCGCCTCAAGATGAGGTAGTCTCCTTGGTCCAAACTCATGTACCTGTCAAGATCGAACTCGTTCGATGCGACATCAGGCTATCAAAGAAAGCTTCAGTACATGAGCAACGGGTGGACTGGGGACTCTCCAAAGTAGACACGTTGTTTCAGAATGAACGAGTCAGTATTCCCGGTAGCCTTTGTCGAGACATTGCACTCACTCGAACGTTCACGTGTTCCAATGCCATGTGCAATGGTCAAACCTCCGGCCGCATAGGCATTGAACTTGGGAAACGTAGGAGTAAAGTTTGGTATACTCGTGGAGGATACGACCCAGGCGGTTTCGCACAAAGGCACAATTTTGCATATACTTCTAAGGAAAAGGGCACCACACAGTACTTTGGAGTCGAGGAGGCAACACTGGATATTCTGATTGAAAAATATCCTGCGTTCCTCGACATCGAGACAAGAACCGTTTGGTCAGAGACACTAGCATTCCGGGCCAATTACGATTTGAGCTCAGTGAGCAATGACAGGCATGGCACTTTGGCTTGGGATACAGGAACAAACTGGGAATGTTCCAAGAGTATGGCGGTCATTGCCACAAACCGAGCCAGCGTACGTCGTCTAGTAGAAGACAAGCGCCCGGGCAGTCGTCTTGTAGTCAATGCTGAGTATGCAGGAGCAATAGTCATTGTTAAGAACACAACTGATAGACGGGCCGCAGGCATCGTAGTTTCAGAGTTTCGTAACACATGCATTGATACATGTGCTCAGACCAATATTCCAAGGTTGTTGATTTGTATCGAGACCGACGTGTCCAAGTTGGACAAGGTTGAGGATAGGGTCAACGCTATCACAACCATGATGAGGATAAACCAGCAGAGTCAAGGAACTTACCTTGAATTGAATGCTAACCTCAATCTCTTCGACCTGCACACAAAGATGCAGGAGAAGATCTGTGACCTCGATGTACGAACAACCAAACAGGACTTTGCTTTTCTTCTAAACGCCAAGTCCGCCCCGTATGCACTACGGGGAATGAGCACAGGGGTTTCAGATTACCAAGAATTTGGAATAAATCAGACTGCATTCACGGTATCAATACGTGGTAGCACTGCTTACTTTACTCGCTGCTCTGAGGAGAATGTAGAAATTGTGCCACTAGCAAACTGTAGCTTGCAAATCCCAGTAATCAGGAGTAACGGCCAACTTTCATTTGCTGATGCAATCAATCACCACATCATAGAATATCCCACGTGGGTGGATTGTGACCAGGGTCTCCCGGTACAGTACCGGATTAGGGACAAGTACTATTGTCATACACCAGGTCGTCATTCCACATGTCCAATGGGTAAAATCCCAATAGTACTCAAACCATCAATAGGAGCGGTCAGAGGACTGAAAGTGGAGGACATGCCAGTACTGGGAGATTTGTTGTTGAATGCAAGGCAACAGGAAAAGGTGGCCGAATTGATAGAAGTAATCGAACTGGGTCCACTCATCGTCGACGATATGACGGAAAAAGTCATGCACAATACCAGAGGAACGGATTCCAATGGTCATTTGAGGGTACATTTTGGACTCCCATTGACCAACCTGGATTTCCAAGCAATATCATTTAATGTTGCTTACAACATGTTTTTCTTGTTCCGCTGGTTGGGAAATGTGTATTTGAACCTGTTCGGAGTATTCGTCATCTTTTCTGTTATAAAACATTTCACGGATACCGGCCTAAGAATGTACTTCTTGTACAAGAGACATGGCTTTGGTCCCTGGATTCTTAGAGCATGCTGGGGATCAATATGGGCAATGTGGGCTCTCCCCAAGACAATCCTGCTCAAGGCTAGGGATGCTGTGGATGAGCAGTTCAAAAGAGCACGTGATGACGCACTTCCCCCAGTTGACGCAATGAAAATGCAGATGCATATTCATGAACTACGCTCAGCGTGCAGGGATCTGCATGAATCTCACAAAAAGCTGATCAGGTATAACACCGAATCTTTTCCTACAGAGTTCACCGACCAATGGGTAGCGAGGTCGGCCCTGTTGGACCACAAGCTGCGGCCCTCTGAACTGGCACCACCGTTCGAGCCAGCGCCGACCTACACTGCGACGGTGGCCACGGATGAGACACGCACGTCAGCCGCTTCAGACTCATCTGAAGACGACGAGAGACGTTACTGCATCATCTGTGGGGAACGATCAAACCAACTTGGAAACGGACCCTTGGGGATCGGGGGACGCTGCAGACAGTGTCAGGTTCCCAGGGAACGTCCAAGCGGAGTCCCGCCTGACAGGTCAGGCGGCAACTCACCTTCAACGAAGTAAGAGTGCTGAGGCGTGGATTGGATAAGAAACTCAACTAAACATGT